>Ga0099825_1005551_pt1 | contig 16127 bp, 6 predicted proteins | sample SiratroredBW_FD_76838 | JGI IMG/M metagenome (GOLD analysis project Ga0099825, IMG submission 76838) | Root nodule microbial communities of legume samples collected from California, USA - Siratro red BW | ecosystem: Host-associated > Plants > Roots > Nodule | place: USA: California | collected...
ATATAAATAAACATAAAAAAAAAATAATATTTTATTTTTTATAATATATATATATATATATTAAAAATAAAATTAAATTTTTTTTATATATATATATATATATATATATATATATATATATATATATATATTTCTTTTTAGGCTGGGATTATTTTATTAAATTTGACTTCATAATTAAAATAATTTTGATTAGTAACTCATTATTAAATATAGCATTTTTAATGAGTTTATTTTGATTAGTAAAACATGTTAATTTATATAAAATATTAGAGAAGATAATATATGAAAAGGTTGGTTTAGATAATTCATTATTTGTATAAATAATTACTGTATTGGTCACATTCAGTCTGCATTTAAAATATGTTTTGGGTTTATTTAGATGTTTACTGTAGATGCTAGTAGTAGTTGACCAAATCAGATATTAAAATATCAAAGTGTGGAACGAGGTTCCATAAATAATTTTATTTTAATCTATTTAATATATTGTTGATTACTTTCTAGTATTTTTTTCTTTTTAAGTTTATCAAAATTTATTCAATTTCTAAAATATTTTATTTAAAAAATTTACCCCAAAATAAGCAATTAAAAAAATAGCTGCTATTTAATAAATTAAAAGAATATATGTAAAAGTTAAAATATAAAAATATTAGAGCTGTTAATTGTCAATCAAAATTCTATTTCACAGTTATTCATGTAGTTGCTGATTAAAAGAAACAGTTATTCGTGAAGTAGTATTGGGAAATATATAAAAAATAAAATAAAATAAAATTTGACTGTATAATTTAACATACTTTTTTAAAATACTTTGTGTAAATACGAGTTACCCCGTTTCAATAATTTTTTTAAATATGGTATTTTTGTTAAAAAAAAATTAATTGCACCTCATGGTAAAACTCAATCATGCAATGCCCACTGACATACCCTACAGAGATGGGGCAATGCTACATTTTTTTCATATTATATAATTATATCTGACATTTCCATATCTTGTGGTCATGCAATTTTAGAAATAATATTCCCATTTTGCTTTCAGAAAAAAAAGGAAATTAGGAAAACTGTGCCTTCATTGTCATGCAATGATTGCACATTTATAATTGAATTGACTCCAGGATGGGAATGGTTGGTTTTAAAAATAATGAAAATAAAGAAGAAATTAGTTGAGGAAAAAAAACACATAAGAATTATAATTTAATGTTTAATTGCTTGGTAGAATATAAATATACGAGAAATAAAAAAATAAAAGTTATGTAGTCCACTCATTTACTAAAGAATATCAAAATAGATAGAAAAAAATAAATTAAGTGAAAAATAATAGTGGTTTCATTATTTTTTTCGAAACTAAATAAGTATTTTGAATTTTTTAAATTTTTTTATAAAGATTTGTTAATATTGAGTTCTTTATGAACAAATTTATATATAAAAGAATAAAATAATATTTTTAACCCAAAATTTAATAATAATAGATTTATAAATCTTTTTACTTATCAATAATTTATTTTAGTAATTTTTATCTAATATGAAACTTTTAACTCATAGTCAATTCCTAATAGTTAAACCATTTTTATAGTGCTTGTAATATTCTTTTAGTCTTTAAGGTGTTATATCATTTTTAAGAAATATACATTTCATTTTATTTTAACGACAAAGAATTTAAAAAACTTAAAAACCTTACACTTTTATATATTTTCTCAATAAGTTCTTTTTATATTGAAAAAATTAAATTTAAGAAAATAGAAAGATTTTATATGTCACTGAATTATTTTTACTTAAGATAAAATGTTCCTTTAGAATAAAAATACAAATTCACAAGTACAGTTAAATATATTATAAAAATATGTATTTGAAACATAATTAAGTAAAACTAAGAAAATGTAAAAGTGTCTATTTCTTAAGATTTCTTGAAACGAAGAGTATCTATTTTTAGAGAAATGTTATTACAATATAAGGACCAGAAAAAGTAATGTACATATAACAAGAAATAACTTTCAAAACTCTTATAAGGAACATTTATTGAAGATAAAAATTTTGTCAAATTTTACTTGAAAATTAGCATTTTTATTTTGAAAGAATTAGTGTATACACAAAATTTGTTTTCTTAAGTGGAAGAAAGCATGTTACTAAGAATCTATCTAATTAAAGATTTGGTTTCTACAATTAAAAAAATAATAATTAAGAGACTACCACTCACATGATTATTATTTTTAATTAAAAGAACCCATCACAAAACCAGGGGCTGTTTTGATTTTAATCATTTTATATTTGTTTGTGTGTGGGCTTGCTTTGCCATTGATGGTCCCATCTGATGAAATCCAAAATAAAAAATCATAAAGAATTTCGTGCACTATTAAGATTTTCTTCAGACTACTTTAACACGCAAAATCAATTAATGCAATTCTAAATCTGGTGTTTCAAATAGAGATGACGAGGGTTTGGGAATATTAGACGCAATCCAAAAAGGTTTTTTTTTTTCTTCTATTATTTACAAGAAAACTTGTTTCTATTGTATTTGAATACTCAAGCAGCCTTTTTCTTTTCAAACTTTTGATTTGATTAGTTTGAAAACATTGACTAGCCCAATGTTTTTGTGGTAATTGTGAACTATTTTCTTTTCTTTCTCATTTTTTACTAAAGTTTTCATTTTTCTTCTTTAGACTCATATTTTGACTCCTTTCAAAAGAGTGAATAATGGATTTAGACTTTCAGAAGTTATGTAAATTCTCGTTTAAAATGATTTTGTTAATTGCAATTAGAGACGCGATTATGTGCATTATAATAATTTTTTTCTGAGTTAAGCAAAATATAAAAGGAAAATAACTTATATTATTTGACATAATATGAAACTTTAGTTTAGTTTTTAATCAATAAATTTTTTGTTCTTTATTTTTTAGAAAAAAAATTATGTCGTTGAATGAATGCATAACAATAGGTATTTTTGTTGTCAAAACTAATTTAACGTGGAAAACTCTGTTTTTTTTAAAGGACTGAACTAAACATGTGGTTAATTCATACTTTATAATAAAAATAACAAAATAAATAAATCTCAAAAAGTACGGTCTAAAATTTATGAATTTCTATTTAAAATTTAAAATTAACCTTTTAAATACATTTATTTACACTTTTAAGTGTTAATATGTTTTTTTTTACTGACATTGCTTTTCAATAGTAATTATATTCAAAACATAATTAAGTATTATGAATAGTAGAATGATGTATAATATTATAATTCAGGTCAATAAGCTAGTTATTAATCAATTGACTAATTAAATTAGTTTGATAAATATAAAAGTGTAATGTATTTAAGAGTATTTTATTTTAAAAGGTTTTAACTTATAAATTATGAGGTATTTGAGTTAATTGTTAGCTTGCAATTTACTTGATTTTTTCATTATTATTTTTTTATATTTTTAATGTAACTATAATAGAAATAGTTAATAATAATCTGCATTAATTGATAATAATGTATAAACTATATATAAATTGTATTTAAAAAAAAACCTATATGAGATTTTATTATGAAATACAAAACTATATATCAAATTATAGATGTATATGTACTATAATGTTATTCCATTTTCTAACTCATCTTTGAGATTTAAGAACATCTCTCTCATTTGTCATCATATCTATCTAAATGTAAAATAATATGGTCAAGCGAAAGACAGTATAAGGAAAGCTTATTCAAAAATAACAATTCACAAGTAATATCATTATGTAAATACACATAATCATATCATTTTCATGTATATTTATCACATCATATATACTAATAATATATAATCGAAACATCTTTCTTAAGAGATGGTTGTTATGTCTGAACTAAGAGATTAACATATGTGGGTTATACTGTAGTGAGTCACTCTGTCATACCACTATCAACTTAAATATCCTACCCACAAGGTAGGATTACTCTTGATCCTACCTCCCAATCTGGTCTACATCACTGTAGCCTCAAGATATGCCTTCAGTATCCCTTCATCGGCTATTCACACCTGACACCTTAGTTTAGGGCTACTAGTGAAACATGTTATTTTATTAAATTCACCCTAGTATAGCTCATCACACTAAATGCAAGTTATACCTTCCTAGGTACCAAACAACACATCAACATGCCTCAATAGATTATACCAACCAACTTTGACTCTACTTGACCAAACACATAAGTAGTAGATTATGGGAACCAACCTTGACTCTAATCGACCTAACACACAAGTAGTAGATTATAGGCATTGATCTCTTACTATACTCAACCTCACATTACTTACCTTAAAAGGCATGTTCATAACTACTCAATTCTTCTTAGTTTTATCTTGAGTGATGTTTATAAACAACCAACAATTTTGGTTGATTTTTTCTTGAGAGCAACGTCTGATCATTTAGCAAAAATTGATCCAAATTGATTTTTTCTCTATTAAACTATTTTCACTTGAGCTGTCTATTTTCACTTGAGCTACAAATTTCCACTTGAGCTACACTAGGCTCGAGACAAAAAAAATCTATTCTATATCTTTTTTTGCTTATGAGAAATTACTTGTTTGATTAAAATTTGCACCTCCTTAAGTCATATTAACACTGCCAAACTTTTGCTTGAGCAAAAATTGCACATATCAACAAAAATAGACTTGAAGTGAACCTTCCCATGGAGGAAAGCTCCATTTTCACCTCGACAAGCAAGTGTTTCGCCTTTTATATCACCAACAAACAATCAAACTATTACTTAAACATCCAAAACAATAAAAAACGAGGTTTGAAATAAACATAACACATTACAATCATTATGGCAATTGCATATCATACATCCTAGTTAGTATAGTTAGTATATTTGAATGTTAACTTCTTTAACCTAGATTCTGTTGAATGGTGTGATCCAAACCTTAACTCCCCTTTATTTCAAAATCTGACTAGCATTACCCCACAAACATAATCCAATTAGAAAAATCCTCATAAAACAAAATTTCGTCCTAGAGAAACACTTAAAAATAAATTGAATTTAATTTATTTATTCACAAAAAATGATTGAGTATAATTTCTCCTTTCTTCATTAGGTTTTTGTTGTTTTTTCCAAATGTATAAATCAATAGAGTTTTAGTACGATTATCTTAAATAGAACATAGAAAAAATGGTGATAAAGATAAAAGTTTTGTAAACATGAACTACTCAACTATCCAATTTATAAAATCAACTAAATAATAATATAATATTTTATTTTATATGATCTTCACAAAGTTTCTCTTAATTTTATTTTATATGTTCAAATTTTAAATACATAACTAATTATTGTAGTACTTTTAATATTTTTTGAGTTATTTTTTAATTTTTTTCATGTAGTTCAAATCAAAAATAAGATTTAACATTATAAATTAGCAAAAGATAAATATTTCATTACATGATGAAATATTTAATAAAATATTTAAAATATTTTACATGTATGTAGAAATTACACACAATAAAATATTGTAAAAGACAAATTTAGTATAAGTAATTTTAATCAAGAAATACTAAATAAATAATAAATAAATAAAATTAATTTTGTTAATATTTATTTTATCAACTCATTTAAATAAACTGACTTATTTCAATAAAGAAAATTACAACTTTTAAAAGTGAATAGAAATGTTGAAAATTTTAATCATTTAAAAAATATAAATTATCATTACAAAGTAATATATTTTTATTTGAAAACATTAATTTTATTTATATAATAAAATTTATATAATTATATTTTTTATGTTATTTATTTACCAATTAATTTCAATTAATTTACGAAACATTTTTAATATGATAAGTTAATTTATTAAATAATAACTTATAAGGTACTAACTTATTAACTTATTGGGTATAACTAAACTTATCATATAAAAGTTAATTTATTATCTAAAAACTGACTTTCAACTTATTTTTTGATAAATAGACCATTTATATTTTGGTCAAAATAATATTATCTAAACATAAATATATTTTTATAAAATATAATGAAACTCATTTCATTAGTTAAAGATGATAAAAAGTGTGTTTCAATTACAGTTACAAAATTAAAGATGTGATTAATTTTCAATAGTAATATTTAAACTAGTTTTCACTTTTTATTAAAGATTGTGTAACATGTTAAACATTTTTTTTTATCTCAAATGTCAGGTAACTTAAAAACTACAATGAATACCTTTTTTTTTTTTTTCAACACCTAATTTTCTAACTAATATTTAAATACCTACCAAATTTAATTTTAAACTCAACTGAAGTTAAAAAATAAACAAGTCATTGCAGCTTTTAGGTAAAATAGATATAGAAAAAATGTCAAACATAATGACACAGTGTTTAATGAAAACTGAACAGTTTTGAGATATTAGTTTGAGTGTTTTAACTGAAATTGAAATCTATGTTTAAACTTTCATTGATTAAAAGTTAATTTAATAAATTGTTTTCTTTAATGTTTTAAGTTAATATTTTGATGAATTTAGATTTAAAAGTTTATATCCCGTTTTTATTTCGAAATGAATAGAGTATAATTTTTTGATTTAACAAATAATATTTACATCTAATGTCAACATAAAACATTTTGAGTGGTTTACATAAAGTTTTAAATTCAAATATCTAAATTGTCATTGTAAATGAAATTAATAAATGATATTTTATTCCATGTCACATCACATTTAGATTGATATTGTTTGTTTGAAACATACCTACATTTATATTTCTTTAATTTTATGATTTAATTATGTATAATATTAAGTTTGAGAATACATATCAATAAATCAAATTAATTTATTATTATATCAATTATTATAAGTACCATTCAAATTGAGCTCAAATTCAAAAAATAATATTATCAAAATTTTGTAATTTCTTCGGAAGGATATATCTCCATCTATCTTTACCAAACTTATCTTTGTTTATCCATTTCCTTGTTAATTTTCTTACTGTGATGTGTAAAACTAAAAATGGTAAAAATTAAAAATTAAAAAAAGAGACAATTCATCTCTTAATAAAGATTGCATTGAAGCTATCGGCCAACTATGGCTGAAGCATTAAATTGCGAATGGCCTTTCAATAAAGACAAAATTAAATGCGTGGCCTAACTATTACTCTTCCAACATGTGTCCGTAGGGTATGTCAAATTAAATATGATTGTTCTCAAAACAAAATCTCATTGGAAACAGAATATTACATTCAAGATCAAAGACTTAAAAAAATAAACAATATAGATCATTTAACAACATAAAAGTTTATTGAGATTTTCTAAGAAAAATATATTGAATTAAAAATTCCTTTGTAACACCCACACAAAAGTAAACTATTACTATTACAATTAAAATAACATAATGATACATAATTTACATTAATCCATAGATAATAGGTATCTGATGTCAACCAGCCCACACCAAAAATCAGTTGAATGTCCAAAGATTCTTAAGTATTCAGATTTAGGATGATCTACTCAGAACTCTTGTTTTGCAGAAAAGAAACACATAAAAGACCTTAAAGTATGAAAAATGCCACAAGGATGATCAGTCCTTGATAAGTTGCAAGTCCAATGAAGAGAGAAACCCTTTGAAATTTTCAGAATCAAATTCGTATTTTAAATTCAAAGTTGTTGTTTACATGTGTTTTTGACTTAAATAGACTTTTGTTAGCTTCTAAAAGCTAACATGACTCTTCACTAGCCTAGAAGCCAATTTTTTGGCACACTTATAGATGACTAATTAATTCCATAAAATGGGAAAATGAAAAAAAAACACAATTTACTAAGTATGACTAGTCCTATGGAGAATTAAACAAAATACATTAAAATAAAAAAAAATTAAAATTCATCCACAAAATAATGGAATAATGGGTGACTCTTCATATTTTAACCTAAGCCCAAAATAGCTCATTTACACTTAAATTAAATCTGGTGATGCGTTTTCAAATGATTTGCTTTTACCCCAAATCTCTTTTATTTTATTTCTTAATCATCCGAAATTAAGAACGTGATTAGGTTTCAATTCAATCTTAGATTTTGTTTGTGCAGGTAAAATGAATGTCTTGAATCAGCCGAATCAATGCCTCTTTTAGTTTTTGGGCCCTTGACCTAGTGATTGGTCCACTTAGAATTTGTAAAGCATCATTTGAATTATTTATTTGTGCAAGTGCTTGATGTTGGTTAAACTTCAACTTTTGGTTCTTATCAGTATCAAAATACATAATCATGTTGAACTGTAAACTTAAAACATGGTTACAATATGAGATACAAGTTTTTTAAAATATAATACTATTTCTAACAACATCCCTCAACCTAGATGATCAATCCAAAGATCCATCTGCAGCACCATGTGCTCCCGTGTCAAGACACACGATCAGACATAACAAAAGGTAAGCTTTAACAAATCAAAAACATTCAATTTCGTGTATTATCACAATATAAGAAACTAACACACTACAGACTTGACTCTATTTTCAGAGGACTCGTGCATTGAATAGACCTCGAGATAATCACATATCATACATCTCCAAACTGTGATTTCACGCAGCCTCCACACAAATAAATCCTTAATCATGTATGATAGGGTTAGTCCCCCTAAGACTTTTCTGACCAACTATATCCCAAGCTGCAATCATCCAGTTTAGATCTCCTTTGACTCTTACCACCTAGTAATAATCTATTTGATTCTTATTACCAGTAGAGTCAGGATATCAATCGTTAATCAGATCCTTAGACAATGTCCATCCTATATGACCTAGACACAGGTATTTCCTTTTCTGAAAATACTATGTCTAGACCTTGACCAACTCATGGACACTTTATCAGTTTCATAACATAATATAAATATCTTCTCATGTATCATTCATTTACTTTTCAATCTCAATCTCCAAAAATGAAAGAAACAAATAAATGAAATAAATGACTAAACTATTAATATTATTAAATTTAAAGTATCAATTAATCTATTATATTAAATCCATACATTGTAATCTAAAAGAATTAAACAATTGAAACAAGAAGCCAAAAAAAAATTCTTTTTTTTAGCTTGGGCGAGAATAATTTCACCCGAGTTAAATCCCACTCGCTCGAGCGAAAAATTTATCGCTTGAGCGAAAATAGTCCATAGAGTACTCCGGCTCCATGGCCATTTTCGCCTGAGCAAAATTACTCTCGCTTGGGCGAGAATACCTCCTCGCCTGGGCGAAAACACTTTAGAGAGTACACTTAGGAGCTTTTCTCGCACTTGGGCGACCGTACCCTCGCTTGGGCGAAACTACTTTCTCACCTGGATGAGACATTTCTTGCCACAGTCTAAAGAGCATACTTGCTCCTCAAAACCATTCTCGCTTGGGCGAGATGCTGTCGCCTGGGCGAATTATGCAGAAAACAGTAGCTTCTCAGACAATTCATGCTGTTTTTATTATCACAGAGCAACTACACATGCCTCAGATGACTCTTATGCAAAAGTTCAACTTCCATCAATTTCCACATACTCATAATACATACAAGAATGAATAAATAATCAAAACTCAACTTAAGCTTCATGCCAACAGAGAAACCATCACAAATGCATTTTTAGAGACACACTTTGATAAAACCTAACTCACAAACAAATTGGAATCATGAAACATGCAAGTCAGCTTTCCTTACCTAAATCACAGTGGAAATTCTCTCTAACAGTTCCAATAGCCTAAGGTCCTTAGAACTCGAATCTACATCAAATGACCTCTGATCAATGATTAAACTAAAACACTAGGGAAGTGAGCTCACAGAGACACTATGTGATATCTCAGATGTCACATGCAAGCTTAGAAGGTAGAGAAAAACGCAAACCTAAAACTAGCTCTAAAGAAAGAGGACAAAAAACGAACTTACTCTAACGGAGATTCTGATAGGGTAGACTTGTTCTGTTCTCCGCCACGAGTCCAACGGTGAGCTCTGTTGAAAAACTGATGAGAGACGAAGCATAGGCTTAAAGAGCAGTCAGAGAAAACAAAAGTAAGAGGTTTTAAAAAGATGGCGACTTAAGTAGAAATGAGACCTAACTACTTATTTATTTATTTTTATAAATATATTATTTTCAATTTAAATAATATAATAATCAGATACTCATTTCACTTGTACAACTTATAGTCAGATCGCATATTTTCTAAACTATTACATTCTTTACATAATATAAACTCTAAATAATAAAGCTTACAACCTTAAAAGAATAATAAAAAACATTTAAATAGTTAAAATTTTAATTTATATAATTAATATAACTTAAAATTTAAACTTATATTAAATATTAAAGTCGTTTTAATAAACAGGGAATTGGAGTTTAGTAGTAAAAATGTAAAAATGTAAATTGTAAAAATGTAAATTTACAATAAAAGATAAAATAATAATTGAAATATAAGAAATATTCAATTGATACCATTAAATTTTAAACTAATAAAATTGCATATGTACAACATTTGAAATTAACCTAATTGAAAATTGAAAAATTAAAATGTACAATTATGATACAAGGAATACCTGTTTTACTAAATTACATCATTAACTTCTTAAAAATCTGATTTATGAGTTATACATACACTAATTATTTTAAATATTTCATTTTTAAAAAAGTACTTATGAAAAGGAAAATTTCCTTGAGGCAAACCTTAGAAATACAGTTAAACTTTACTATTTTAAAAAATTAATAGAGTAAATTCAATACTCTACCCTAATAAAGACAAAAACTAGTACAGCTACTATGCCCAACAAAGAAAATAAAATGTTACCTTTTGTTTGTTCCAAAAATGAAATTAAAGTGATATGTTTAGAGAGGACAAAGAAGACAAAATAAGGCTAAGAGTTTAAATTACTTTCTTAAATCTAAATATTAGATTTTATAACAGATTTATTGCTGATATGACTTGAAATTATAAAAATAATGTGACATAAAAAAAGTCGTGTAAGATCTTTTTTAAAGATGTTTAAAAAAAAAAAAAAACAGTCTAAGATTCATCATACTTATTTATATTCATATTCTGTAAAAAAAATTTATTAATCTAACGAACAATTTATTTTATTTTTATATTTCACTATTTTATTTTTATGTTACCTACTTATTTAGGGTTACCTAATTCTAATTGTATCACGTGTCAACTATATTGGTACTAGAAGTTTCCAAATAAGGTCATCTTTATCCAGAAAAATCTTGGGAATCACTGACCATACAATTTATTCAAGGTATTATTATATTATTAGCATGAGAAATTGAATTTCTTTGTAAGTGTCAATTCTGTAATTTAAAGATCCTAGAAGGTTATTCTGGCGGCGAAGTATTCGAAGAAAGCATATATAACTATGGGAGCAGTGACCGAATATAGAGAAAGAAAAAGTGGTTTGACACATCACAAGAAAGTGTGAGTGGTGAAGGATCTGTTCTGGGTAGAAGTGGAATCAAACCCTTTTCTTTGGTAAGTGTTGATGTCAGAAGCCATCAACTTATTCTCACCGATTCACTTCAAATTATCATCACAATCACGTTTTCGTCAATTGCTGTACCGATTCTTTAGATCCTCTCCTCATTATATTGTCTCTTAACAAACATAGAATAGTGGGTTTGACTTTAATTCTTCTGGGTCCTCTGCTTTTTTGATTTTGTGGTCGCAGTGAAAAGAACAATGGCTTCAGATCAGAAATTTCACACTTTCGAGGAGGTTGCAAAGCACAACCAGACCAAGGATTGTTGGCTCGTCATTTCGGGAAAGGTCTGTTTCTTTCTCTTTTAAGAATTTTCGATTTGCTTCAATTATTTATTCTCTAGGAGTAAAGACAACGAGTTTAAGATGAAATCAAGAGGTTTTTGGGATTTAAGATGAAGGTGTTTGATCTGATGTACTGTTTATCCTGTTATACTGAACTAGTCAATTTTATTTTCTCCTTTCCGTTTTCCCATGACTAGCTTGTGCACTTGTGTGCAATTGTTTGCAGTTGGTGATTACCTCTGCTAAGAGCAGCTGTCTAACAAAAGACTCTTCACATAAATATAAAGTTTGTGTCTTAGTAGGTTGAGGTCAACTGATTTTGTATTTTGTTAACTGAAAAGCTAACCTAAATGAAAGTAATCTTTTAGTATTCCCACTACTTCCTATACGAGTCTTTGAATCTTTGAAAATGGGAAACAAAATGAGATCTCTGCAGTTAAAATTAAAATAGAACATCAACTGAAACAAAATCTTAAAGTAAGCTTGTCATTGATTTCTAAATGGGTTTGTTAAGGTGAATATCTTTCTAGAAAACCCGTGATTTGAGAATCGAAGAAATGATTGATTTACATGACAACACCCCCGATAGGGAAAGAATAATTATTCCATCATGAATTAATCTATTTCAACTTAGATGACGATAAACCATACTTTATACTTCTTTAAGTAGATGTTAGATTAAAATAATAACACATAAAAAAGCACTAAATCAAAAGTTCTGTTCAAGGATGTGCATATATGTCATTCTATCATCTCTTATTCAGATCCGTTTCGTTAGAATTTGTCATACTATTATTCTGTCACTGATTGACAGTTACTGCCCAAGGAGTTGTTCATCCCTCACTATTAGTATGTGAGGCAGCTCTAATCAAGGGTGTTGATTGAGTCTATTAATCCGGCTACCTTATCCAACCCAAATTGGGTTGACTTGTATTTGCAATTGAGTCAATCCAATCTGATCTAATCTCAGTTGTGGATGAATCCAATATCCAACAATCCGATCAAAATTATTAAATGATGTTAATAACTATTATTAAATTTACTTCATTGTTCTGTTATTAAATGTTTATTTTTGAAATATTAAATAATAGTTTATTTTTTAAAAGATTGCTTTTGAAATTACAAATTTTAACAACAAAGACTTTTTTTTTTTTTAAATTCATGCCTCAATCCAATCTAACATGATTGATTAAGGATGAACTGTGTTGGACTGAGTCTAATAAAAGATGTAAAAACCTGGTTCAACTTAACGTAAGATCTTTTGATTGTATCTGGCGAAGATTTTGCTAACCCAAGATCACCAACCCAAGATCTTTTTGATCGGATTGAGTGATGGGTTTGTCAAACCCAACCCTTATACACTCATATCTAATCATGTCTATTACTATGTGAAATTATCTTGTTATCTTATCACACACTGTGATTTTGAGTCCATGCCTTTGATTGTGGGACATCTCACAGACTGCTGAAAATACTAGTTTGTCCAAATGTGTCAAAGAAAAGTATGCCAGAGGAATGTATATTAAAATACCAAGAGACTATTTAATCTGTAGGTAGTTACTTTCATGCCATTTGTATATTCACTATACTGTAGATGCTTTGTCACTTGAATCCTGTTGATGCGTGAATGAATGGTTTGGAATTTGGATTAACCTGCTGATTTATTTAATTTTTGGATGTGATGTGTGATGTGAAAGGGAAACTTTTTTTAACCAGCCTCCTTGTTTGGGAGTTTCTAAAAATATTTGGAGTTAGAAATAATTATCATTCAACCCTCAAAAAGGCTCCTGTATTAATCTTCATGTTTATTTTAAAGTTCCCAAATTGGGAGTCTTAAGAAGATTTTAGGCATCCAAACAAGGGGGACGAAATTCATTAGCCTCTCATATATACCTTTCATGAATATGATTCCTTCTCCTTAGTCACTTTCCAACTCCCAAAGATTACAGCAAGGACAGTGACTACTCTCACATAAAAGACATCCTTTTTTATACAAGTTAGTTATGTTCCTGTTGAAACAGAAAGATGTTAGTCATATCCGCTTTGAGGGGTGATCTTCCCTAGATGTCAAAGGCCATGGTAAACCTGTTGCTCTTGATGCAATCTGATGTTACCTCACTGTAACTCATCCTTTATACAAAATACTGGCTCATATGACATTGGGCAGGAGTAATCCCTCTTTCACTATTCTGAACTATAGAAAAAGCAAGCCAATTTTTCTCTAGTTAAACTTTACCTGAGATGGTAATGCCCCATTTTGAGACTTATTCAAACACCCCTAAAGGAGTGCAGAACAGAACCCCATGTATAATGACATGAATTTTAATTCTACAGCTTGAATTCTACTTTTGTTATGATGTTAATTTCTGGCACTGAACAAAATAATGTGTTTCAACAATATCAGGTCTATGATGTCACCCCTTTCATGGAGGAACATCCCGGAGGTGATGAGGTTTTGTTGTCTGCCACAGGTGTGTTTATATCATCTGAATAAAAGCTCCAAAATGTTACCATATTGATTATTATCACATTTTGGTTACAGGGAAAGATGCAACTAATGATTTTGAAGACGTGGGGCACAGTGATTCTGCAAGAGATATGATGGAAAAATACTACATTGGTGAGATTGATGCATCAACTGTTCCCCTAAAGCGGACCTACGTTCCCCCTCAGCAAGTTCTGTACACTGAGAAGAGTTCAGATGTTGTGATCAAGATCTTGCAATTTCTGGTCCCTCTCCTGATATTGGGCTTGGCCTTTGTTGTCAGGCACTACACCAAGAAAGAGTAATTCCTTCTATATCGATTGACCACGGTGAAGGGTCTGTTAGCTTTATAGTGTCATTTGAAGAACAGTGTTTAGTTTCTTTATGGAGTCTAAGCATTGAATCTGGATCGGACTTTGATGAGTAAGCCAATGTCTTTCCAATTTATTTGGCATTGGTATTAGTGTCATTTATGAATTGAGAACTTAATGTTTGGACGGAAAAAAATTGGTTTACTTTCTTTTTATTAAGATCGCTGCATTTTTAATATTTATTTCTACATTACTCCAGTTGTCATCTTATCCTTTATAATGAACATGCATGTGTGTGTCCTGTGGCAATAGCAATTAGCTATTTTTCAGGAAGCTCAATGCCACAATTTAAGGATCTTTGAGTGATTGAGCGACAAAAGAAGTCGACCTCCTAGTGTCTATTAGTCTTAAATAAGATATAAGATTCCTTAAGATTTTATTAAGATCTTGTATAATTTATTGAAGATCTCTTATTCAACATTTCATGAAGGTTTTTTTTTTTATCAAGAAAGAACTTAAAATATTTTCTTGTCATTGAAGATCTTGTATAATTTTTTTTTCCTTTAGAGTAAGATCTTGTGAGATTAAGATTTTGACTAAACATTTATCATTAAAGATACAATAAGGTGAGATTGCTCAAATCTCTAATTAACAGTTTTTTTAGAAGGAGGAACATGAAACAACTATTAAAATGAAATACATCATTCTGAATGGCAGATCTGGAAAGAGTCAATAGGTGAGTGAGCTCTGAAACTAGCAATGTCTTAGCACAATTCAAATGACAGCCTGGTAGAAAGATTAGGCTGATAATAGCATATATTATACCAATGCTATTTATTATGATGTTCCCATTCTTTTCATTTAACAAAGAAAAATTATGTTTTGACACCATCGATGTTCTAGAGTGAGCGTATAAAATGAACACTTAAATTATATTATATGAAAGAATTGCCTCAACGAAGCCTTGAAGGAGAAAAAGAATCCCAGAGAGATACAACGAAGTTTGTTGTAAGTACAAACTTATTGCAAGTACAAAAGGTTGGGATATGGTAGGCCAAAATGTCCACACATCCCCTTAAGCTTTTGACCAAGATCCTTTTGACCTTTCAGGCACGTGAATGTTCTTTTTTTTTTTCTCTTTCCTTTATCCTTCGTGAGTTTTTTCATTCCTTTATCCTTCGTGAGTTTTTTCATGGTCACGCAGTCATTTCAAATAATAAGACCAAAAGAAAAAAATATAGTTCATAATATAACGTAAATCACTCTTGATAATACTTTTACGTGTTTGAAACTATTATTTTCATGTTTTTATTTAAGATTAAAGTCTCTTTTACAAAATCAGTTAGTAAACTAATAATTAGCTAATAAATTCTTAATTCAGTTCTGAGTTTATTAACTAGTTTATTAGTTTAAGTGTTTGGTAAAACTAACTAATAATATAAAGTGACATAAAAATATAATTATATAAATTATATCATATAAATAAAATTTGTGTTTTAAAAAAAAAATGTTTATTTGTTTATTTTTCAATATGTCCTAAATATTACTCAAGTCCACACAAAGGGGCTTGTGAGTCCATGTTCATATAGCATCCATTTCTCATTGGCGACAAATTCTTCCTGCACCCTAATACA
>Ga0099825_1005552_pt1 | contig 16126 bp, 5 predicted proteins | sample SiratroredBW_FD_76838 | JGI IMG/M metagenome (GOLD analysis project Ga0099825, IMG submission 76838) | Root nodule microbial communities of legume samples collected from California, USA - Siratro red BW | ecosystem: Host-associated > Plants > Roots > Nodule | place: USA: California | collected...
ATCTATCAGACCCTACAATTAAAAGTGTTGGTAGGCAATGGAGAGCAATTGGAATGTGAAGGTGAAGTCTAGAATATCCCTATCCAAATCCAGATTGTATCACCTACATACTTAAACAGTTTTATACCAGAGTTGAATTATCCCTCAAATACTCTTTTTTATTTCTCTTATTTATTACTTTTTTTTACAGATATATATATATATATATATATATATATATTGAAAAAAAAGGTAAATCTACAATCCATGTTACATTTTAGGATTTACAAGCTCTTTACAATCCTACTCGTCAAGTTCTTTATTGTTGGTTTTATGGATGTAATTAAAGCACCATTCAGGTGCACTATGTTCATCCAGATATAATATTTTTGAGTATGTAATGATAGAAAATTAATATTTAGATATAATTTTTGAGTGTGTAATGATGAGGAGTTAATATTCAGATACAAATTTTTTGTCTGTGATAATGGGAGTTAATATAGTACTGAAATGATATCACCATGATGTTGTTATGAAATGATAGGAGACACAATTTACCTATTTTTTCATAAAGTAAAAAAATTACCTATTTTCATAGATATAAAAGAAAATTACACAAATTTTTGTATTTTAACAACATATCATCAACCTATAAAAAAATAGGTATAGAACTAAATTTTAAAAATTACGAACAGTAAATATACAATATTTTTATTTATTTTTTACTTAGACGATTTAAATTTTTTAAAAATTTTAGGCATTTAACTTTAATATTTATTCATGTTTTGATGTTGGTTTATTATTATTTCATAGTTAAATTATATTTTACCTAAGATTAAATTTGTATATTTTTTATCTTGAATGCCCCAATATATATATATATATATATATATATATATATATATATATATATATATATGATATTAAAAACATTATTTTCTACCTCGAGTATCATAATCCAGAAAAAATATAAGTTATATTTATTATTTTATACATGATTTGAATATAAATGTGGAATGAGTATATATATTCTACGACCAATATAAAACAATTGATGTAAAATATATATTATTTTATATTTTTATTCGAAAGTGACGCTAAAACAATTAATATCCAACACCAATCTTTACATTAATTTTAAAATCAATGTATCATAATAATTTTATCTTAATTTTACTAGGTTTTGGAAGCACATTACAATATTTTCAGCTCAAACTAATTAAATTCAGACATAATTGTTAGCAATCTTTGAGACTTCAACTATTAGTTTTTCAAGGTTCTTCCCTTTGCCATTTACAATTAGTTTTTGTTTGTTAGTTTGAAGTGTTACTTATGACAACCAAAATTGTTAGTTATTGAGAGAACATGCTTGTATTTATTACAGCAAAATAAATTCTTAAGTCAAACATGTATTCTTTTTCTGTTCTCAGCGAAATTAATAAGAGTTCAGGACATTGATTTGGTATATATGTGATATTTTTAATTTTAAGGGACTAAATTAATGTTTTTTAATTATAGAATACATACACACACATTTTAAGCAAATGGATAAGTTTTACTTATGTCTAGAACAATTCAATTTAACACAAATAGAGTTTAAAGTAATCTCATTAAACGGATTAACTAACATTAATTAAATTTAAAATTTACTTTTAATTTTAATTATATTAATTTTAATTGAAAATGTTATATATATATATAATATATATATTAATTTTATATTTAAAATTAAATTTAAATCAAATACTCATCCAATAAAATTAATAATTAGTGCAGACAACAATTAAAAGTTAAAATCCTAATCACATAATTTTTATTTAACTATGTAATTTATCTTTATAAAATCTCAATTTTAATTATCTTAGTATTCATTATTCATACTACTACATGTTATTTCTTTCTGATAACACATGATTTCTGATTAATTATATATCATTTGTTTGTTATTGATATCATTTCATTATTATGATGTAGTAATCATAAATGTGACAAAAGAAAAATGCATTGACTCGTATTTAAAAAAAATAAAAATAGACTAAATAATAAAATTAAAAAGAAAACTAACAATGAGACTTTTATTTCATATTTTCTTTTGTTTGTTTTGTTAGGATTAGATTAAAGACTACTTTCATGTTCATTTTTATTAGAATTGTTTAATAAACATTGATGGTACTATTTTCTAATAAATATCAATCAAATAGTATTTATGTTCCACTTGTCCATGGATTATAAATTCATTTGTGATAATTTTTATATTTGATATTTTTGTTTCGTAGCAGTTAAAATACATAACTGTAGTCAAATATAATTTTGAAATTTGAAATCATTTGAAATAAAAAATTAATTCAATAAAAATAATAAAAATATGTTTAAATTTACATTATTTTTCTTGTCATCATTTATAGAGCTGATCACTTCACCTTACTCTCTGCCACACACTGTGTATTTGAATTGAGATGGCAGGACCTAATCTCGGCTTCAAATTCCCAGAAACTGTATCTGAAGAAGTCAGAGCCAGCCACAGTTCAAAAGAATTTCTCTGTATAATATTCAAAACCCTAACTCATGTTTTTTCTGTATAAACCTTGACAAGTGTATAAACATCCCTTCCAAATTCGAAAGTTTGGCAAAAAAATTCTTATCTATAAGTATATATTTTAATAAGTAAAAAAAACCTACTTAATAAAATTAAAAGCACGTTTAAAATAATTTTGTTGAAAAGGATTTGGACATATTGTTTTATCGTAAAGAAGAGTTTCCTAAAAAGATGTGTAATTTGGTAGTGGGGTGTGTTAATTCAACATGCAATTATACTTGTGAAGACATTCGAGAGTAACGAATTACGAAGACTTATCCATGGGCAGAAGAAGACAAAGTTCATAATTTTAAAAGTAATGTAAATTTTAATTTTTTTAACTTGTGAAATATCATTTATTTCCTTAAAATTGCTTATGAAAAAAAATTGTAAAAGGGGTTCAAATTATGAATATAAAAATATAAATCTTGATTAATATTAATTAAATTTGTGCATATCAAATATAATTTAACCTAATCGCGTCAGGTAACTACTATTTCACTTTTACATATTCAAAATCACATAAATTATTTTTTTCACAATAAAAATCGTGTATTTCAAAATTCTGTCAATTTTCAATAATTCTTTGAAAGTATTAGACAAATTAAAAAAATCATCAAATTATCGTTTAATAAAGTATAAAAATATTAAAATTCACAAATGCAGCTGAAAGGGAAAAAAAAAAAAGATAGTCATAAGTTAGACAATTAGAAACAGGAATAAAATGAAAAAAAAATTGCATAGGTCATTGTTACTTTCATATTCCTTTGTAATTCCTGTGAAGAAAAAAAAAAATATAATGGAACCTATAATTATAAACTGTTCAGTACCAATTAGCAAAAGTGTTCACTTAACACCTTTTAATTTCTTTGAACAATCAAATAGAAATGAATTATAGTAACATATTTAGAAAAACTACTGAGAGTGGGAATAATCAAATGCTTCAATGTAAAAATAAATTATAGCATTTATTATTTTATTTGGATTTATAAGAAGTAAACAGTGAATAAACGACGAAGATTAATCATTACATGCTTTTATTCAAGTTTTAAAATACATGGTATTATATATTTACTTTTTAAATTTTCTTTAAAATATTTATTAAAAAAAGTTAAGTATGCAGAAAATATAATTAGCAAAAAGAGAAGGTCAAGGTTTCGGTCACATTGCAAACCCATAGCATAGCTGGTGGTAATCATGAATTAAAAGACTATTTCTGGGAAATGAAATTTCAATCATGGTGAAGAGAATGTGAGGAGAAAAAAAAGTTTGAAAGTTAAATACAATCAAAAGTTGAAGAAAAAAAAATTGGTTTTGTCTATAGAAAATTTTGGTTTCTTTAAGCAAACCAACAATATATACATATATTCATTATGTGTTCTGTGTTTTCTCTAATTATTTGTCAGCATCAAACATTCTTTGAGTTTGAGATTAACATTACAAATAATTTGAATATTGATATATGGAAATAATAATTAATGGATTTTATAATTACTGATTAATTTAATTGTTAGTGGTGTTGTGCATTTATTGATTTAATCTCATAGAATAAATGAATTAATTTTTTTAAGTGAAAGATTATTAAATGTTAAATTAATTAGTACAGATAAATTTAAGATTTGTGTTAATTGAGAGTTATTAAAATTAAAGAAACTATATTTTTCATACTATTAGAGATGGAATAATTTAATAATGCTTATTATATGGATCAGATGTTTATTAATAAATACTATCTTCATTATAACTTAATTTAAATTTAAATAAAATAAAAAATATCAATAAAATATAGAAATATAAAAAAATGTGTAAGTAATGAGTTCTAGTAAAAAGGAAAATATAACTGGCGTTAAAAATAAAATGTTATAGTATAATATAAAATATACCAATATTTAAAAACCTTTAAACTTTAAATAAACAAAAAACAATTACACATTTTACTATTGTGAAATTCGCTACTAAGTTTTTTTTTTTTAAGTATTTTTTATTATATTTTACGGACATGCTAAGTATGTATCACACTTATTAACATCTCACAAAATAAGATTAAAATACTGAACCAGCTTCAGTCATTGTTAATTGTTGATAGTTTTGAACGACACTTCAAAAATATTTTAAAAGTACCTTTTTATAGTTGAATATTCAATGGATTGGTAAATTAGATAATTAACCATGCAAAATATTAATGGTTTTATTAATATGAATCCATAAAGAAACACTATCCAACACCTAGCTTAAGTTGGCTTGACTAATTAATAAACTGGTTCAACTAAAATAATTTAGTATACAAACTTAGTTTAAAGATTTCTGACTTTCTATTTGTGATTTTCCAACTTCTGCAAACGCCCTCACACTCTTAGATGCTTCACCCTATTCGGCACAAGCAACATATATATTCTAGGATCATACTGAGTGAGATTTAACATATATAATATATAGATCAAAGAGGATGAAATTACTGAAATATGTACATGAAACAAAAGATCTTTGAGACTCTCAAAACAAACATCCTCAGTGCAGATTGATTCTGAGAAACAAACAAGAAAAGGTTAGCAGGTAGATGGAACGTTGGCTAATCTATCAAGTTTTAAGGGGCCATTTTGATGGTCAGGCCCTTCCTTTCCGACCCCAGATATATACACCTGCATCTCACACTGTGTAACCAGTTCAAAAATGCATGTGTCTCCAAAATTGATGTCATTGTCACGAACAAAGGCCATCCATCCCCCACAAAAGGTGTGAACTGTTCGGCCTTTTGCATCTGGGACAGAGTTCACAGTCCAACATTCACCTCTAGAATTACGCAGTATAACTTCAGTTTTGTAAGTTGGGAGATGTGCAGCTGAGAACTGGTATGGGATTTTCTACAATGTAACAGGTATTAACTGACTTAGCATTCATGTTAAATGAATTCATAGATATATCAATAGAATGTAAATATGGATACTAGATAGTTGTGCATTACTCACCAAAGTGTATGACCCACTGACATTGAACTTTTTCATGATTTTAACAAAACTAGGAAAAGGGGAACTAAAAGCTTGAGCTACTCTTTGTTCATCCAGTGCAAACAACATTCTCAAACCAGCTTTAGCCTGTGAGCTTAGCTCATCTTCAACCCGATGTCTCCTCGGAGAAGCTGTCATTGTTTAGAGTTCAAAACAGAGGTCATAATTTGGAAACCTTAATAGAAGGAAAGCATTCAATATGTATCCCATTTGTTTTTCTTTCAATAGCACAGTGACACAATTCCAATTCTCAAGGAATTGAGTTATGCTGTTTTCTTTTTTTCTGAAAATGAAAGAATTTCATAGAAATTTGCTGCAAATAAGATTTAGATAGACATACAACTGGAATGTGAGTGGATCACAGATTGGGCAAACAGAGAAAAAACCTTACCCAGCTTTTTATGGGCAGCTTTGGACTGAGGGCAAATGCCCATCTTCTTAGAAGTATTTGAAGCTCTACCAGATTTCTTAAGGTCAACGGATAAAACAGTTTCTTGACCAATCTTGGGCCATTTTTTATCTGATAGATCAGCTTTTCTTAAGCACTTTGAGTTTACTTTAGCATTAGTTGGCATATATCTGGGAGTTACAGCATGTCCTGCATTCACTCTTCCAACCTGGCAGTCTAGCCCATCTTTTCCAACCCCAGCAATGTGAACACGTAATTCACACTCGTGCACAAGCTCAAAAATACAGATATCTCCAACCTTAATGTCATTACCACGAACAAAAGCCATCCATCCTCCACAGAGTGTGTGACTAGTATGCACTCTAGTTGTTGGCACAGAATTAACAGTCCAATGTTCTCCTTTCAAATTATGAAGAATGATCTTTATCTTGCAATTGGGAAGGTGTGCCATTGAAAACTGATACGGAATATTCTGCATTACAAAATTTGTAAATCAGCATCAGCAAGAAATTGATCCGTGCGCACACACAGAGAGGAGCAAAAATAACTTCTTCAAGGTTAATGGCAGGCACAGTGAATAAGAAAAAACGTTTAAGTACTACACATAATTTGCCAGATAAACTTATTTTAATAAATATGCTGGGTGTAGGAAAATCAGTCCAAGATGCATTTATAAATGCAAGGAAAACAATAGTTCCAATCTACCAAGGTTGATATTCGCTAATTAGGACTTGTATGGATGAAAGTTTCATTGAGGGCATCTTTTAATGGTATACATCTAAAATGCTTTTCATCCTCTGTATATGAAGGATGAAGGACTTTCGAGGTAAAAGATAATATATATCAGTTCAATTTCTCAAGCCAATGAAACACTACGCAAGAACTTAGATGTAAGTGCAGAGTCATAAAATAACAGTATTTGGAAACTAACAACTCACCAGAGTATATGAACCACTGACATTGAAGCTTTTCATGATTCTAACAAAATACGGAAAATTGGAAGTAAATGACTGAGCAACTTTTTTCTCATCTTGCGCTGATACATTTGATAATGAAACACCGTCAAGAACATACCGACCATCTTCCTTTCCACTTCTATACAGGATGGCAGCCTCTGCATTGCATGGAACAATTCAAGCAATCATGAGATTATGACTTTGTCAATATATTGTATTTTAGACAGCATTTTCACATATAAAACATAAAGGAGCAAGTATTAAAGAAAAGTATGTTGTGGCATATATTTAATGATTTTAATGCAAGATAGGTTTTTCTAGACAGGTACAGACTTATTATGAAAGATTAGATCAATTTGACTAGATCATTTCATGTGAGAACCAGAATTTGATCAAATTACTTGTACCTTCATTTCTATTGTCCATGTGAAAAGGCACAAGGGCATCATTAGCCAAACACGCTTTAGAGGTTTCTTCAGTCTCTCTGAACATTCTAATCGGTCTTACTACCTCATAACGCAATAGTTCTTTACCAACAAAACCTGGTTCATGTTCCTGATTCTCATATTTACAACCTCTCGTTTTCTTTGAAACACCATCAAACGCAATATCCAAAGAAGAACTCTCCTTCATATCTCTTTTCTGTCCCATAATTTCCTCAAAGTCACTCGAACTTTGACTGCATTCAGAAATAAATGCTGCCTCTTTCTCACATGCATCCTTGTCAAATACTTGAACTGTAAAGTGCAAGTGACCTTCGTATCTGAAAACCAAAAGGTCACCACATTCTAGACGATGATCCACCACAAATGACGACCATCCATGATGGAAGAATAGATCATTGTCCTGCTTAAGTAATTGCACTGTCCATACGTTTCCACTGGGACCAGTCAATGAAAATGACCCGTATGTCCTTCCCTCCATGCGACACACAAACCCATCCGGAATTTTCTGCATAAAACATAACTTACTTTTAAACATAAAAATTCCAACAAGCAATTTATCATAAACATTTTTGGATAAGAAGATAAAGCGACATCAAACATCTCTCAAGCCCTCTTTAAGACACAGCAATACTAGAACATGAGTGGGATACTCCAACTAAAGTGTAAAAAACAAGATTACAATTTCCTTTCTTCTACACATGTTTTTAGACAACTGATAACAAACAGTGCCTTTCAGGAAGAAAAAAGTTTAGAACTTTCAATGACCCAGAACTTTTTTAAGAGAAAAAAACATTTTTTTTCCCATTTAAACACACTTTAGCTTGGTATTGTTGCAGTAGCAGAAAGATGATTAGTCATAATGCATTGTGCAAAAAAGGTAAACTGGCATCATAAAATGTAAAACCTAATTTTCAGATTGAAATTCCTTGTTTCACTCATAAGGGTAGTTATAATTATTAGTTTGGGACATGGAGCTAGGTCTACGAGAACAGCAGAGAGTGAGAGAGAGAGAAATCGGAGAGTTACCAGTCTGTGAGAGCTGAAGGCAGAGGAAAAAACCTCATAAAAATGAGGCTTTCTCAAATTTAACTTCCCCCCACAGTCACACCCCATCAATCAAACCCTATTCCTCTCTTTCTCTCTCGGTCTTTATTCAAACAACAAATTTTGAGTAATGTGTTGGCACTTCTCAACATCAACAACCCCAAAGCTTCTGATTTTACTCTTATTTCGTTTTCTGGATAATCACTGAGTTCTGATCATCGCCAAATCGCACATCTGGATGGAGAGAAATGTGAACAATTTATAAGATTGAAAAACAAGAATGATAAAAAAAGAAAAGGAAGAGAGAGAGAAAGAGTGAGAAGAAGGTACCTTTGGGTAGTTTCGTGGAGGAACTTGAAGAGTAGAAGTTGTTTGATCAATGGAGCAAGCTTGGTGTGAAATTGGTAATGCTAATTTCTCTTTCTCTCTCCTTTTCGTTTTCATTTTCATTTGGGTCTGATCCTATGCACAATGTGCTTGTGCATCGAATTTAGTTTACCATTGAAATGAGGCGCGTGCAAATCTATCTCCATTGAAACGACACCGTCTATGTGCTCAGCAGCACCAGCGCGTGAGACTTGAATTCTCAATAGATCAAGTAAAGAAGCCATGGGTTGCTGTTATCATACATTTTTTTTTTTATATTTTGTTTCTTTTATCATTTGAAACTTGTGAGAAATAATAAAAAGCTAATCACTTGTCTATTTTTTAAAATTATATATATATATATATATATATAAACTATTTTAATTTCTAGATATACAATTTTCTATCCTTTTAACTTTTCTCTTACAAATTTATAGAAATCAAATATAACAGTATAAGCATTAAAGGAATCAATTTTTTTTATTATAGAGCTAAAAAGTAAGATTTGGGGTGCTGATGATAATATAATAAGTAATTATACCGTAGTAAACTTACTTATAAAAAGACATTGTTTGGGGTGTGAAGATTTTATCAAATTTAGTTTGTAATAAAAGGTTGTGTTTATTATTCATGAAATAATTCATATAATAATGTTTCCTTCCTTTCATCTCTATCTAATACATCATATATTCTATCCCATATTTCTCTTTCTATAATTTTTATTCTTGTAACTTTATTCTCTAAGTAGCATTATTCTTATTGATATTTATCTTATAATGAATTCATGATTTCTTGTATTTAATAAATCAAATTTAAGTATTATACTAATCTCTCTTTTAATAAATATTCTATTATTCTCTTTCATGTCACATCATGTTAGTTCAAGTGAAAATAAGTATAGTTTCGTATTTTAATTTTTGTAATAAAAATATAGAATGAAGATTTTATTAAAAATGTTTGCTAAATAATTTGGACAAATATTAGATATAAAATTAAGTCTAGTAATTTCACTCAATAACTATTGTTTGACTTTTAATTATTACTTGGTTGAACACAAGTATTATAAATATATTTGTGGAAGTATTATGTTCAAATTTGTATCAATTTTAATGAAAAATATTTGAATTAATCAGTATGAATATATGGAATATTTAATTTTTTAAATAAAATACAATAATGAGGAGAATATTTTTCTTGTTTTAAATTGTTAAATTTTAATTTTTTTAGGCAATATTAAAATTTACTTTTAATGTTTTCTTCTGTCTTTAAATTCATTTTATTTAAAAAATATTTCATTACATAATTTTTTATTTTCTTTGAGTTTCTTAACTTATTTGATATTAAGTAAGATTACTTATATTTTCAAGTTATTCTTTCTCAAATTCAATTACACATATACTTTTTGTGTTGTTTTATTTGATATATTATATCTTCAAAAATAAGAATATATCAATTTTATTAAATTCAATATTTTTATTTATTTATTTTTATATTTTTTTCACGTGAGAATGTCATAATTGCAATCTTCATATATTAATAACCTAAAAAAGTTATTTATTTATTATTATTTTAGTTTCATTTTATTTGAATTTTGTTTATATAATTTTTTCATTCAATAGTTTGACTTTTTAATATCAAATTTATCCAAATTGTTAAGTACTCTCTCAACGTATATATAACTGTTTACTTATTTCTGTTACTACTTGACATTATGCATTTTCTTAAGTTAAGATTTTTGTAAATATTTAATTAAAAATAAGAAGATGAGTACCATTCTCACGTTACATTCCTTTATTTGTCTTAATTTTTATATTTTATAAAAAATATTTAATTAATATTTAAAATAGTACGAGATTAAGTATATTTATTATTTTAAGAGATTAAGTATATTTATTATTTTAAGAAAAAAACGATATATATATTTTATATCCAAATACAAATGATAATAAAGATAAATTGATATTCTTTATTTTGAAACAAGTGATAAATATAATCAAATCTGTAACTATCTTGTCCTTGTTGTATTTAAAATTGAGATGAGAAAATTCTTTTTCTAACCTTACACCTGAGATTGTTATTTTCTTATTACTCTAATAGGTTGTAAAATAAAATAAAAAATTTGTAAATGACTTTTAAGAGTTGAATTTTGTATGAATCCAATAACATTCAATATATATTGTTGTTTTTTATATGTTATTCTATTCTGTTATCTCTTAACTGTGATTTTTGTAATTTATAAGAAGAATATTCTTGATCACTATTTTTTAAAAAAATATTTTTTTCTAAGCATGTAGTTCGGTGAGAGTATAAGACATTTATAACATTGAATTTTGTGACACAAGGTATGATATTAACTAAGCATTAAATAGGCTAGTAATAGCCCTGAAATGTAGAGGAATATATGACCCAAATATTATATATGCAGGCAGATGCAATAAATGCAACATAATGTATGAGGAAAGTTTCTTGCAAGCTCTCTATATAGGAGAACTACTTTGGTGGTGAATGCAAGCAAGTACCTAGTAGCTTGTGTATGAGTTTAGGTTTCTACATTTTTTTTTTTCAAGCTCAATCTGTAACTTCAAGTTAAATGTTATTGTATTTATGTCAATAGTTATATTTATATAAATTAATTTTGTCCAAAAAAATATCACTTTCTTTCTCACTTAACATTTGTGGAAATTTTTTTTTACCATTATTATGTTTATTTTTTTAATTTAAGTATTTAATAGAACTTCTGTTGAAGACTCTGTTAATGGAGTGGATGGATGAGTGCTCTTACTTTATTATAGTAATTTTTTTACTAAAAAATATGAGATTAACTCACTCTATAGTAATTGATATTTTAGATCAAGAAGAGTTCAACTATTACCACAAGTTATATCAATTAAGTACCCTATTTGATTTCATAACTTCAGTCAAATCTAATTTTTAAACAATGAAGTTCAAAATAAACATTAATAATGCATTAATACATTATTTTAAGATACAGTGAAATATAAGACAGTTCAAATACTAAACAATTTTATTTCTAAAAAATTAAAACAAAAATGTTATACTAAAAAATTTCACTGCCCAGACACACAAAAATTGTCAATACTAATAAACTTCACCTCAAAAAAGCACATATGCAAATTTTAAAATTCTTTAATTATTAAAAAATAACCCTAGATGAATTAATTTCGCGCAAAAAAAAAAAAAGCAAGAAAACAGTCATCAATGAAAAAATAAATAGAATTAAAGAAAAAAATAATTAAGTTAAAAAAAGGAAATAATGTAAAAGGTAAAATTAAAAACAATTTAAAAAATTGTATAATTTAATAAAAATATTATTTAGTCTCACTAAGGTCTTGATTCTTATCTCTCACACTTACCAAAAACACCCTAAAATCAAACATAATCCCAATTAGCTTCGTGAATCTGAGAGAAACTCTGCGGTTTCCGTCAAGACACCTCTGCTTTGGTCGGAGGTCACAAACGGTGTCGCATCGAGAATGATAACAACTCGTTTCCCTCTCTCCTTCCTCATACTTCTCCTTCAATTCACGGCCTTTGCATCTTCTTCAAACCTCACCCACATTCTCCAGGTACCCACACACACTTCAATTTTCATTTTTTTTTTTTAATCTTCTGAATTTGGTTACTCACTTTCACGATTCGGGGAAACCAAGGATGTTCTGAGGGCTGTATCGGCGAAACAGAAGTGGGATTCGAACGACGTGAGAGTGGCCAAGCTGGATGTTGGCAAGGTCAGATTCGGAACTTCCCAGAGCTACGAGTTCCGAATCGGAGTGGGCACCGGTAACTTCACCCTCAAATTCGCCGACCAAGTTGCCACGTGGAACAAGTTCAGAACACCCTTTCCCGATTTACCCTCTCTCGTTCATCGTCTCGGTTCCTTCCCACTCCTTCCCACACTCAAATTAGAAGGTCCCTTTTCGTTGCGAGTTGATGCCCTTCATAACCTCTCTCTATTCCTTCCCGTAAGTATTTTGTTTTTTTGTTCAGTTTAGATCTCTGTATGCTACGTCCTAAAGTTTTCTTCTTTTTTTCCATTTTGAATTTGTAGTTTGTTTGACTTTGATTGCTGAAACTCTTATCCAGGAACGAACAAAAAAACTTACACACCAACATGCAGCAGCGAAAAGTTTTGAATTTTATGTGCTATAGTGTCAAACAATTAGAAATTATCACTGACAGTGACTTTTGAGTTGATATTGTATAAGTCAATAAACTTGCCAACTCACAAGGTCTGACCCAGGAAGCTGGTGGCGTGGTCCTCTAAGCATTTATCAGTAGTTTGATCCTTAGCTATGCGACTGTAGCAATATGTAGGTAGCATTAGAATAGTTGTATGATAATTGGTACTCTACTTTCTCGCATGAACTAGTCTCATGACTTTTGGGTTGTGGGATATATACCCATGGGTTCAATCCCTGATCTAAAAGAAGTCAATGAACTTTTGATTGAATGATATTATAGAAACCCTTTACACTATTAACTCGTATACATGTGACAGTCACAATACTATTAGTGAATCAGTCACTAGTCCCATGAACTAAGAGAAACTCGTGAAAGAACAAAAGAAAAGTATTGAGAGGAGTAAATATAAGCCGTGTAATTAAAATAGATGATTATAGTTATAACAATGTTGACCCTTCTGAGTATGGACATATGGTAAAGATTCACTTATTGAGTCTTATATAACAATAGTTGTGTTGATGACAATGGCCAATTTTGTTTTTCTTATGTGTTTTTGTTGTAGCCTTAACTATTACTTCATATTTTTATTGCTGACAGCCTAACATAAAATCTTTCGTCTGTAGCTAGTGATGTCTCAAAAGTTGAAGATAGTTTCCTATTTTTTTTATGTTGTTCTGCATTTAGTTCAGTTGGCAAATTTGATGATCGTCCTGCTGTTGTTAAATGATATTTTTTTTTCCCTGAGCAATGTATGATATGTTCAAGTTAATTCCTATAGATAACGAGTGGTATTGATATTTCAATAAAATCTGAGTTCTGACTCTGTCTGGCAGATGAATGCTTCGTACACTGGTTTGAAACAAATCCTTGTTGGTGAGGGTATTACAGTAGAAGTTAAAGGAGCTCAAGAAATCTCTCTTTTTTACTCTTCTGATATTGATCTACTAATGAATGGAAGTGCCATGTGTAGTGGGGGGAAGAGTGACATTTGGCCCTTTCTGCAATCAACTTGCATGGCTGCGATTCCCATACGCATATCAGGGTCTGCATCTTTGGTTGCTTATAGAGCTCGAAACCCTTATGCACACATAGCAACTACATTGATTTCAGAGGATGTTTTTGAGCTGCTTCCAGAAAAATGTTACCACGGTCATATGTTTAAAAAACGAGCATGTCCACTTGATTCCTTAAGATTGAAATTAAGTATGTTGGAGAAAGTTTTGAGGAGTCTTCTTGGTCGTAAGATACTTCAAGGTCAGCTTTTTGGCCTTCTCAAATCAAATATTAAAGCATCGGCTATTGTAAAGTTCCCCATAGAATTAGAAAGAGACATAAGGAATAATGTTACTCTTAATCGTGCAATTCCTGATTGGAGAACAAGGCCTAGTTTTGAAAGGTTTTGGTTTGAGATACTGGCCAGAGTCGAGGAAAACAGGTTCAAGCCTCTTTCAATCAAGAAGGTAAAACCTTTTATTGAATCTGTTTCGGTTTCGTGGGCCAATTTGATGTCCAATATGTCATATACAAAGTTGAGACCCGTTTTTCTTCCTCCAGAACCTCTTACACTGGATGTGAAATGGTAGGAGAAACAAAGTTATAGTATCTTTTTTAACGCGTTTTTAGATCATGTTTGTAGATTCTTCTACTGATCTTGTTATATGCAAGAGTTCACCAATTATTGTAAAATATTACTCTATGCACTCATGATTGGTCATGTAAATACCAATATAGGATAGGAGAAAGAAGAGATTTTACACAATTTATACAGTCTTCCAGTATATGGACTTAATTCTTTAATTGGTACCTCTGATGAAGCTGTCTGGACTAAGGTGGTGTACTACACTGCAGCTATGCTAAGTGGCTGCGCTTCTAATGATATGCTTTATGCATGATTATAATATAATCTGCAAGAACTTAGTTATCCTTTGTTTAATATGTCACTGTTGTCATGCTGAAATTTCTAGGAAAGTCTTGTATGGTTGCATATTGTATTTAAATCTATCACAATGGGTTTTGGTCTTGGGCATTTTGCTCTTCTTGGGTCTTTGTATCTGATCTAGAACTTTATAGTATCCTTTCTGGTTGGCTCGTACATAGTACATAAAGTCCTCAAAATAGATCCAAATTCAATGGTACGAGAAGTTGCAACTATTCACCTTCAATTTCAGCATGATTACCCTCTATATGCTAGAGTTCAATTTCTGAATTATAGTAGCCAGATTTGGGCATACTATACAATCCATACCATTCAAGCAACGCATGGGGTTTGAATCACCATCTGGCTTTAGCCAGGAATTTAACCAGCTGACGATCGTTGTTGTTTCATAGCAGAGGGAAATTGCAAAAAACAAATGATAATTTTTTTTCATAACGTTGTTGGCATGTATAATATATGAAGTTGGCATTTAAAACAAAACCGTTCTGTTTCAATACTTTTTTAACTACATGGTAAACAAATAGAATATAAACATTTTACATAAAGTGAACATCCTGGAGGCTTATTAGGTTCTAAAAGTTTGGAACTTGTCTTCCACCCCTACTGTAAGCTGACCTCTATTCAACTTGGTGCTTGCCACCTTGTTGATCATTGTTTAGTAATTTAATGCCACTATCTAAGGAATTGCTATGCTTAGTGATTTCATCCCTGCTGGACTATGCATTAAAAAAACTCCAAAACACCAACCGAATATACCATAATGGAAACCCAACATTTCTGTTGACATTTTGAGTCATCTGTGATAGAGTCATCTGACGTATAATTGGATAATATACATGATGGGATAACTCTGACAATATCAATAAACATAATGGTTAGAACACTCTCAGAATGCCAAGAGCATGCGTGAGTCTCTATAACCCCTGTAATTGTCATGAAAATAACCGAGTGATCCAGATCTGCTCCAATCTGCTGAAGGTGTGAAATTTTATTTGTAATTCCAATTATTCTTCTAGCAGGTAGGAACTAAAGAATCCAATGTGCTATAGATTGGTTTTAGGCCTAAACTATATTGCATCTCTGCCAAGTCCCAAATGCTTCAAAGGATTTAAAAAGCAAACATTGACCAAAATAAATACCACAGAAAGCTCTTTTTTTTTTTTTTTTTTTTTTTATCCACCTAAATAAAACAAAAGGGAGATTTGAA
>Ga0099825_1005555_pt1 | contig 16121 bp, 4 predicted proteins | sample SiratroredBW_FD_76838 | JGI IMG/M metagenome (GOLD analysis project Ga0099825, IMG submission 76838) | Root nodule microbial communities of legume samples collected from California, USA - Siratro red BW | ecosystem: Host-associated > Plants > Roots > Nodule | place: USA: California | collected...
CAGATCTTAAAGATATAAACGATAAATAAGTTTTGAATTCACACTAATTATCCTTTACACTTTTTGAAAACTTATTTGATAGTTTTTACTTTTTTAAAAAAATAATACTACAAATATTCCATGTTTAGTCTGTTTCCTTCTCAAAATTTTGTACCACACTTTTGGGGAGGTTGGTGTTTTTGATTTATCCACAAGAAAGAAATGTTCTAACAAATTTGTTATTGACCACCATTGTAGAACTATTCTCATTGCTTAAGTTGAACAACAATTCAAAAAACAAGAAAATCATATTGGTTTGTATTCACATTTACATTATTAGAAGACTTATGATTTAGAAGGCTTGAATCCGTGGTAGGTTACAAACGTTTTGAAGAGTCCCTTTACCATATGCGTAGAAAGAGTGTTCTTAAGTTAGAATTGTTGCTTTTGTTCAACCAATAATCTTATAGTTAACAATTCTCATTGTCCTTTGTGTTTAACTTAAACTTTTATCCAATAAAAGACTTTATCGGTGAGGGCCCGCAACTTATTTATTACCTCTTGTGGAATAAGACAACACATCTCAAGAATCTCACACCCTTGCCCCTTTTTCCTAAAATAGTCTCATATATAATATAAATAACAATCATAATTTTTTTACAGTTATTATTTTAGTCTTGTGTTGTTTAACATCATTATTTTTAGATGGTGTAAAGAATGAAAATATCATATATAAGAAATAAAATAACTTGTTTTTAAATATAAAGACAAAAAATAAACATCATGCAACAATAGAAACTAAAAAGGAGATGATAACAACACTCCTTGAAGCCTTTTGTTAGCACTTTATTACTAATTAAAATTTATTAAAAATGATAAATTTTGGTAAAGTTTATTTATTGCTTAATGAGTCTCTTCTGATTTAAAAATGAAACATATTATTAACAATTTCTCAAATTTTTTCTGTCATTATTTAAAATTTGTAAAAATCATAAATTCTAATGAATTTTTTTCTTATTTGATAAGTTTTCAAATAATTTAGCAGTAAGTTACCATTACTAATCATAGCTGGTAGTACCAAAGGATGATTAATATAATGAAATACATTAAACACACATAAATACATTAAATACACACAAAGTAAATAGTCTTCTCTAACATAATAATAATGATAATAATAATTAATATTATTTATTCCATGAAATCATTTTCATGAGCTGATATTTGAATATGACTAAATTAACAAAAAAACAAAACTTTGATAACACATGTTGACATAATGATGAAGAATCACATAACTTTATCATATTATTCCATCTGTCACTAAATTTGGGAACCGCGGAATAATATATAGTGTTACACAAAATATAATTAAAAATAAATAAAAAGAGAAAATATGAGCACTAAGATTATAAATGAAATTATTAAAAAAAGATAAACCTACCCATTAATAACTTAATTATTTAGTTAATATTTTTAAAAACGGGTTTCCCACTTCATGAGTGGCTGCTACAGCAAACGTTATATGTGTCTGAAAGAAAGAAGAGAATGTGATAAAGAACCTCTTTTTCTCTCTCTTTGTGTGTTGGTACGCTTTGGTTGTGCCCACTGTCCTGTTTCGGTTTCTGTTCCCTTTGGAGAGCAGAGGAATCAAATCAATTCTTCACCGTTCGTTCATTCAATTCATTTTCTTCCGTTTTTCCTGTTTTTTCTTCTTCTGAAAATAAAAATAAAATTTTTGATTTAAACGTGTAACCCCACCCTCAGATTTCGACCCGAAGAATCTTGATCCCTTTATCCTGAAGCGTGCTGGTTCGTTTTTGTTTTTTTTTTTCATTGGGGTTGTTGCTGTTGTTGGTGTTCACTGTTCGTCGAAAAGAAATGGCGTCGAGTATAGGGATGATGGATAGCGCATACTTTGTCGGCAGAAATGAGATTCTCACTTGGATCAACAATCGCCTTCAACTTAACCTCTCTCGCATTGAGGAGGTAGTCCTCTTGGTTCTTGTTCTTGCCAACATTTAAAAAAAAAGAATGATTTTTTGGTTCATACAGAAATGTGGTTTCTTTATTTCTTTTGTTTATGTTATTGGGGGTGTGTTTGATGTCATTATCTGAATGCCGGTTGTTTCTATTTTTATTTTTTGAAGTTTAAATATTGTGGGTTGTTAATACTTTCTTTGCATTTTATTTTTCTCTACCAAAAAGTAATACATTGTATTTTTTTTTTTCGTTTTTGGTTTCGTTCATACATATTGGCATTTTGGATTCCTCGTCTTATTTTGGGTGAATGCTATCTCCGTGTGCGTCTTTGTGAGGTATTAGGGTTCTTGAAAGAATTAGAATCTGGTTTTGCTGTGGATTTTCTTTTCAATAACTTGATAGGAATGCTCCGGGTGGAGTTTTTTGATGGTTTTACTGAATGTGGTTGAATAAAAAGTTCTGAGTATTATACTGGAATCTGGAAATGTTGTTTTGAATGTGAACCAGTTGATTCGTGTACAGCCAGCTGTTGTTTGATCTGTTTGTTGGATTTCTGTCTTTGCATTGTGGGTTTTGAAAGAAAATATTCAAAGTTATTGGTCTAGTGTTTGTGATTATTGTTGCTTGATATACCATTCTTTATCCTTTTTTTTTTAATAAATTAGTCAAATTTTATTTCTCATTTTACCAACATATTGTCCAATGTCATACTTGCTTATGCAGTATGCTCTCTTAGTGTGAGTGTCAAAAATATTTGGACAGTCAAGGATGTTTATAATTAAGTTTGCTAATTGTTATTGTTAATGGTGTGTTGAGGTGGTAACATGCCGTGGAATGGAACTAGAATTGATCTTGCACCAAACTTGTCTGATTTATTTTTCCTCCCCTCTCTTTTTCTCCTAAAGAATAATTCTGTTTCAAATTTGCTAGTGTTCACACTAATAATGACAGGAAAGTTTATTAGCTAATGCTAGAGTTAATTAAGCTTACTATCTACAATGAGACTATTAGTTTTTTTTTGTTCATCCCTACTTATTCCCTTATGCTTATTGCTAGGCTGCATCTGGTGCTGTACAATGCCAGATGATGGACATGACATATCCAGGGGTTGTTCCAATGCACAAGGTGGCAATATGACTTTGCTCTAACTTATTTTATGCTCTTCGTTGTGAAGATTAATTTTTAAAACTTGAGAGTTTGTTGTTCTAGGTGAATTTTGATGCAAAGACGGAGTATGATATGATTCAGAATTACAAAGTTCTGCAGGATGTGTTCAACAAGCTGAAAATTGAGAAGGTATCTTTCAGATTTTAAACTTTTAAAGGAATGATTCACCATTGGGAAAAAAATTTATCATACGGGTTAATAGTTTGGTGATGAAGACCTACAAGTTCTAATGAAGAGTACATATAATGGTTTAATTCCAGATATGTGAGATCATTATTATTTTTTACTCTTACCTTTCTGTTTCCGACTGCAATTATTGTGGTATGACTATGGTTTGTTGTGCATTCATAGTTTATTTCTCAGTTTAATCACTTTCTTGGGAATCTCCATCTTGATTTTGCTGTCAATATATTTCAGATTATAACCTGAGATTGAAAGCTTGTATATACTATCTACTGAATTAATAGTAGATGCCTGCATGTATTGGGCTAACTTGACTACCATGTGGCAGCATATTGAAGTTGGAAGACTTGTTAAAGGCCGACCTTTGGACAACTTGGAGTTCCTTCAATGGCTAAAACGTTATTGTGATTCTGTAAATGGAGGCATTATGAATGAGTATGCTTTCTGAGTTCTTTACAATCTTTTAATAGTTTTGATCACCTCAGTTTCTATTTTTCTTGTAAGAACGTAGAAATACACGTAATTCTATCATTTTCTTGTGATAATATGCATATGGAGTTTAACACGATAGTGTTGACAAATAAATAAAGTGTCATATATATTAATTTAAAAAAATATTAAATTAATAAAAATTAAAAACTTGATATTTTATCAGTTTCTCAAAAGAATGCTGTTTCAGTCGCTATGCACTGTGAACACTTTTGACAGCTTATACATGTGGTGAGTTTATTTATGCTATCAAAATAGAATAAAAAAATGGAGGAACATGAGAAAGGTATTCCCTAAACACACAAAATGACTTGGCAATCATGTTATTTATTTATTTGCGTGATTGTAGTTGTGTTATTGAAAGAGGACCATTTACTTTTTCGGGTGACTATTGCTCATCTGGAACATTAAGATAATCTAATCTATGACAAACCTGATCTCATTGTACTACATATGAAGTCTGGCATACAGTAAGCCAGTCACTTGCTATGCTAGTACGTAACCACAATGTCCCAAATAGAATGAGATGTTCAGACTTAGTATTAAAACGAAGTTGAATGGTTTTCTGGGACCGAAAGTCATCCTTATATATAAGGATGGTCTGCCATGGGTGTTGGTGTTCTTAACTTAAATTCCATAGGTGTACTTTTAAAGGGGAATTCCATTCTGATCATATTATAGGATGTAATTATTATACATTTAAAAATGCAAATTTCAATGGGTAGAGAGAAACTGAAAAGGGTTTGAAATTTTGTTTTGACTTAGGTTTTACATTTATTAGTATGTTTAATCTTTATTCCTTATTTACTTATTTTAATAATGTGCTGAATTTTGAGATTCACTGCTGGTCTATCCTAGAATAGGTTTCAATTTTATTTGAACTCACATTCTTACTGATATTTGGATATGAAATACTAAGCTGTTTTGGCTGTGCATATATGTTGTGGTCAGTGCAATTTATGAGGTCCTTTCCACTTTTTTTGTAGGAACTATAATCCTGTTGAGCGTAGGGGTAGTAAGGGTGGAAAGGACAGGCATGTCAAGGGTCTAAAGAGCTCAAAATCACTGCAAACAAATACTATGAATCATTCTAGTTCAGGCGACTCACTCAGTACGAACAAAACATTTGGTTTTCTTATGGGTGTCTTTGAGTTTGAATTTAAATTGTTTTGTAGTTTTTTCATAGTGGTTTTTCTGCGTTACAATTTTAACCCTTCATCCGTTTCTGTTTTTCCTTTTGTGTTTATGACCTTTTGAGTGTAGGGTCCAAGCAATTGAGGTCAAGTGGAGGAGCAGACGGGGCTAATGCTTCAACTGATATTCAGGCTTTGTCCAAGCAGGTATATATGTGAAGATTAGGTTCACAATGTTCTCAGTTCGTGTGTGATATGTGATAGTTATAGAAATGACATGTAAGATAAACCTCTAAGCATTAAGGCATAGTTTGATACATGTTAAATAGCCAAAGAAGGCAAGTTTGAACTTATAATAGAATTTTATATTGAAGAAATTGTGACATGTACATAGAATTTAGACATTATTGATTTCCTAATGGTTGCACCTGATATCATGCAATATACACTTGCTGAGACCTCGCCTGACAATCTATTAGGTCTTGTGGTGGTATTTTTGTTGAAAGTTTAAGGCAAATTTGAACTTATAATAGAATTCTATATTGAAGAAATTGTGACATGTACATAGAATTTAGACATTTTGATTTCCTAATGGTTGCACCTAATATCATGCAATATATGAGACCTAACCTGACAATCTATTAGGTCTTGTGGTGGTATTTCTGTTGAAAGTCTGTTACATAATAATTTAATGAAAAATGATTTACCTGTTTTTTGTTGTTCATTATGTTTTCTATTTTCTGTTTATCAGGTTTCTGATCTCAAACTGTCAGTGGATCACTTGGAAAAAGAAAGAGACTTTTACTTTGCAAAACTAAGGGATATAGAAATTCTTTGTCAGGCTACAGAACTGGAGAATGATCCTGTAAGAAGAATTCTAATGAAGACTTTCATTGTAGTGTAGTTATTTTTATTCACAAGGGAATTGAAAGGTTGATTACTTTCCAGTGTGCTTATGCCTATCATATTATATTCTCATGATCTATTCAAGGCTTTTCTTTTGTCTAAATTCCTTAATATATTTTATGAATTTGTGTACAATGGATTTATAAAAGTCAATTCCTTTATTATGGTTTTTTTATGCAGATGTCTCTGGCAATTAAGAAGATTTTGTATGCGGCTGATGCTAAAGGATCAGCATTAGATGAAGCTCAGGAATACCTTAATGAAGTGATCAATGGTGTTGAAGGTGAAATTGAAGGTGAAATTGAAGGTGAAGTTGAAGTTGAAGGTGAAGTTGAAGGTGAAGGTGAAGTAAAAGTTGAAGCATAGACTGAAACCTGATTACTCTTACAAAATGATCCTAGCTCTTATGCACAAAATATTGCCAGGTACCGGTAAAGAAGCGTTAGTGCCATCTCTGATGACTAAGACTAGTTATCCTTCTCCATGCCATGGCCATGAAGTGGCATAATGACATAGCTGTAGTTTTATGGATATTTTGTTTCTTATTGTAAGCCTGGATGGATAATCAAATATTCTGGTTATGTTTCTAATAAATAAAGTTAATTTCATTGTCCTTGATATCAACCCTTTCCTATTTGTTGGAACGTCTACTGTACGTATGTGTGACACATCCCAACAGCCTTCAGGGGTATTTTTGATATTTCAATTGGGAAAAGGTTGGACTACACAATGTTGGCTTTCACCAAGATGCTCCTATGTGGTTTGAGTGATTTGAAACCCAATCATCCTTGCCTATTTCGCTTCATTTTAAACAGGATTTTAAACAGGAGTGGCGTTGAATTTGCCGGCTCGTTGTTGAAGGTGTGAAACAAACGGATTCGGTAATGGCTAAACAGGGAAATTAAAGGTTTAAAATATAACTGTTTTCATAAATAAAGAATAAAATGATTTAATTATAAAAAATATTCATATAACTGTAAGGATTCATAAATAAGGTTTACATATTATAAGGACGATGAATGTAGTTGGAATCCATGTTTGATTCTTATCATATTTGAATATTTGATTCTTAGTTTCTAACCGAGTGGGTTGAAGAAAATGTGTTACTAAAAAAAGTACATCATACTAATAGTTTAAAGTAGACCTTTATGCTATTAATAAAGTATCAATTGTATGCCTTTGCTTATATTTATATTTAAATTTGTATTAAAAACAAATTTTTTAATAAATTTAATAGCATATTATTTATTTATTTATTTACTGAAATAATGTTTAAAATATACAAACCTTTTATATTTTATAAGACAATTTATTAGTTAATGACAATTTTTGTGATACTTTTAATATATAATAATTAGATAATTTGTTTTGTGATGAAAAAAATTTCTACATTTTACAAAATTAATTTTTAATTTTCCTAACTTTTTTTTTAAATGTTAGATAATATGATATTTTAAAATAAAGTAACACTTATTAAAATATAAGAGTAGGAGAGTGTTGTTTATAAATAACTTCGAGAAAGTAAAATTGTATAAATATTTATCTGAGAACTAGAGGAGTGTGATTGTTATTTAACATCTAGTGAAAACATAATTTTCCCTACCAATTAAAAGAACCTTACAAAAACAATAAAATTTTATAAAAATCTAATTTTTATAAAATTATGCGACTTTTTTTTTATTTACATTTGTACTTGATCTTTTAATTATTTATTTCTTTTATTTTTTTTCTCATTTCTATTTCTAAACCAGATTTTAATACTTTTAAATAGAAATTATTAATAGTTAAAACAACCTCCCTTTACCATTTAAATTGATTGAGGGAAAAATTTTATCATCTATAATAATCTTATGTGAGTTTTTATAGTATCTACCACGAGGAGAGAAAGCCTGCCACTAAGAAAAACTAATAGTGATCGTCCAGCCTTTGAAGGGGTTCATCTTCTTTAGTGTTGTAATATTTTTGTAGTAGACATCATTTCCATTTTTTTGCACTTCATTGTTTTCTTCTCCACACTCCCATAAACGTTAAAATTCTCACTCCCCCCTCCCATAAACATTAAGTTCTCATTTCTCCTCCAGTTTAAAGTTTTTTCTTGATTAGATTATACAATTATCCTAAATTACACAATCTAAAACAATAAGTTAAAATTTTACAATTCAAAATTTAATATTATATATTAAATTTCATAAATTCTAAATCTTAAATTCACGATTCAGATTTTTTTTAAAGAAAACTTTTAATTTATACAATTCAAAAATGTTTTTAAGATTGTGTAATCCAAAATCTTTCCAAACTTTTAAATTTCACAATGTATAAAGAAATAATTGGTTTCTTAAATGAATAAAAAAAATTATTACATATTTGGATTAGTTGTCATTACAAATAATGACTTCAGATAACTAAAATGATCAACAACATACAAGACTTTAGTTTTAAAGTCATCGTTAATAATGTAGATCTTACATAAGTCACTATTATATACTATTTTAGTAAATTATCATTATTATATTAGATTTTAGTAAAATTATCATTGATGATAAAGTTTTGCATGAAACAACTAAAACCATCATGATGACTTCACTAATAAAAGTTCCTAACTAAGGATGAGTTAAGTTATTCCAATTATGCAAAATCTTGATCCCAAGTCATTGTATCTTATGGAAACTAAAGTAGTATACAATATTGACAACTTCAATTATTTAAAAAAAAAATATTAATTTGATATCACTATTCTAATACTCATATTTGACACTGTATTTTATTAATAAAATATTATATATAAATAAAATAATAATATATGTTAGTGTTAAATAGTATCAGAATAATAATGTCAAAATATCACCATCCTATGTAAAATTACCATCACTCGTAAGACTTATCCAAATATGTATAATTTTTTTTACCCATTTCGGTAATTTAGAGAACAAATTACATTATTTTGATGAAAAAACCGTCTTTTGCACAACCCATGCAGGTGCAAAAGAAAACCATAGGAGTGCAAAACAATAAAGCCAATTTCCACAAATAACAAACTATTTATTAACATGCATAGTTTGGACCAAAACCTATTTGACTATACTCTTGTTGGAGGGGAGTTTGGGAGTAGCAGTGTGACAAAGGCAAAAAAGTAACAGACTGATTTGTATTAAGTAACAACCTGATTTGTATTGCACATCCATTATATATATTCTACAATTCTATATACCTCAGTTTGACACAGCATAAAACTGATATATGTAGTCCACTTAACAAAAGTTTAGCCAACATGTACATGCAACCTCTCCCCCATCATTCAATAGCTTCCATTTGCATGCTTGCTACTTTTCCTAGATTTACCAGCCTGCAGAGTGATGATGGCACTGTTAGTCAGATACAAAAGATAGCATAAATATGTGGTATTAACCATTAACCAAGTTTTACACATGGAAATACCTTGCTAAGCAGATTCTCAAATGCTTCAGTTCCATGCTCTTCAATGTACTTCTCCGCAGCAGTTAGCATGTCCTCTGGCTTCCCCAAAGAATCCTTTTTGCTTGGAACATACCAGATGTTAACGTTCTCAGTACTGACAAAGATAGGTCTCACATAGTGCTCATAGACATAAGCTGCACCACTGAAGTAGGGAATGACCAACCAGCTGGTAAGGATCAGCTTTGCATATGACCAAATGGGAATCCTGTAGTAGATTGACACAATTAAACCACAGGTAGTTACATTTTCCCCAGCCTAATTCTTTCTCTATGTATAACCATCACATCTTAAATACATCAGAAATGCAGATCTCATTAAATGTAGTAAACTACACTATGTACTCCTGAGGTTTTCTGAAATTATACAAACACTTCCTGATTTTCTGTTCTGACATTTACCTCCCTTAATTGTTGAAAACAACATTACACTGATATTTTCGGTACGTTACACTAACCCTAATAGTTTGAAAAAATTATCATGTGTACTCATGTACACTCTTATTGATGAAATTCATGGATTTAATAAATGTTAGTTTCATTCTCCATTTGGTGGCTTTCTTTCCCAAATGAGTTAGAAGCACACAATTATCAATCAATTGGAGAGTGTGTAGAGAAACAACAAGTGTTAAGAGAGTCTGTTGTGCACTTCTCCACTAAGGTTTATATATATATAATGCATATAATGTACACTACACAGGAATTTAAGATCAGCCTACCTATTACAAAGTATATTGTCATTGTTCTTACATTGCCTGTTAGTATAACTGTATTGCTTAAATATTTACTATCATACACATGCATTTTTTCTAAGACTATCCCAATGGACAAGATAAGGCATAGATAGCAGCTAAAATAATCAGAACTCTCAAAGCAAAACCAAACTCATCATGTAATTCATTTGTGTCTTGATCTCCATATTCCATGTCACACAGAACACAAATTGTAAATATTTAGATCTGATTGGAGAGAGACTACAACTAACACTCTTACTTACACCACAAAAGGTAACGGTAAATTACATTGCTGGTAAACTTACCTAAGATGACAACTAGTAACTAGTGACAAACACATCTCTTTCTCAAATAGTTATTATCATAACCTAGCTCCAAATCAATAACATCCAAAATAGGTTACAGCACTTGTGATAACAATCACTACGAGTCAAAATCTGAGATTTCTCATCAAATTTATTCAGTACTCATGTCAGGTTAAGTTAACAAGAAAACCCCCAAAAATTCAAAGGCAAAGGCAAAATTACCATTCAAGAACTTTGGCAAAAGTAAGTTCAAAGAGGGTGATCAAGGAATACAGAACCCAATAAGTGAGCCATTGCTGGTCATCAACAGGAGACTTGCTCTCAATTGCCCTAACCGAGGCATATCTGAGACATTATTCACAGAAATCAGAGACCATGCATGGATCAATCACAAGAGCCAGCAAAATCAAAACAAACAGAATATCAGAAAAAAGGGTTATCGGTGTTAGGTCCTAAAATATTGGAATATTCACAGAAAACACTGACCATGAATCAATAATTGCTTTTTGTTCCTATTTTTTTTTTTAAATACTCAAACTTTGTACAGAGATCAAATGTTTATTTTAGAGACTAAAATTTGAATATTTATAAAAAATACAAGAAAACCACTGGCTTTGAAAAAATAACAAAACGGAAACTACAGAAAATTTTTAGAACTAAACATACAGTTAATCCTAGCTTTTAACATGTCTTGTGTGTACTTACAGAGGATACGCAAGACTAAGCACAGGCCTGCAAGAGAAACCCAATAGCCAAAGGTATCACCATCAGTTACGAGAAAAATAAAAACACACTGAACTTGAAAAAAATTGCTAATTTGGTCACTGGGGTATGATTGTGAAGCCCTGTGGCACATGATCAAAATAATTTCCTAAGTAGTGTGCTTTACAGAGGGTAGGTGAGAGCAAAAAAAAGGTAGGAAAAAGAAGAACTTACCCAGCAAGAACATCAAAATTTTTCAGAACCACCTTCAGGAAACTTCCTGCTCCCATATTTGATCCTCTCTCTCCAAAAGGAGTGTGTCTGTGTATGAAACTAAACTGGTTTGATTGGAGATTACACAAGGACAGAGAACAAATTATGTGTTTCAGGTGAATCCAATCTCACCGTTGGATAAGAAATCACTGGTTTTTATTCTTTTTAGAGGAGAATGTTATACTTTTTACAACTTTTGAACATTTATGACAAAAATATTATATAAAAATGACTGTATTTTATATCTTAAAAATATATAACTTTCGATAGATGCTTTTTGAAAATCTGCAATTTTTTATCCAATAAATAAAAAAACTGGTAAACTTTTTCTTTAAGAATATTTAAAATTTGGTTTCACAGATGGGTTTGGTACGCCACGGTCGTCATGCCCTGACGTGTGAGGCATCCAGTTGGTAGACAGGACCGGTCTCGAAAGTATTACACATTATATAATTATTGAAAGAGGAGATTACTGACAAATGAAACTTGTAGTCTTTCAATCCTATGTTTTTGTTGACATTTATAGAATAGTTTTTATAGGAATAAACGATCTAATAATTTTAAAATAAATGAAAGCGTTTGTCTAACACTTTATTCTATATATTGTAATACATATATAAAGAAAATTCGTATATATATATATAACAATTTCTTAGCTCTAATTATAACCACCTATTGGTCATTTTATTCATATATCAAGTGCAACTTCAGCCGAAAACTATGTAGAATAAAAGTAAAAAAAAGTATAAACTATCAAGAACTAATGATCAACATACAAACATATTGAAAATATGATGCAAATAAATTAGTTTACGTTAATTCGAATCTAGTGATCCATTTCAAAGTTATAATTGATACAAAATATCAAAAAACACTCTTTAAAAAATTTGTATTTAATATGTTTTAAAATAAATTAAAATTTGATTCTCGCTAAGCATTTATATATATATATATATATGCGTGTGTGTGTGTGAAATAATGGTGTAAGAATTATTTTTTAACTTTTCATAACTTTGTAACTAAATTTATGTAATTTAAATTATTAATAAAATTGAAATATCTTTTTTCAATAATTGACTTATATATTTAAGATTATAAATTACAAAGTAACTTAAAATATTATTCTAGATATTTAAGTTAAAATAATTCAATCAAACATAACATACTTAGTTCAATATACGTTCATATAATTATTTAAGTTTAAACTTTAAAACAATTCAAATAATTATATATACGTTTAATATACGTTCATATAATTATTCAAATTTAAACTCTAAAAAAATTCAAATAGTAAATCATTAAATAATTATATATATATATATATATATATATATCGATCAATCAAATGTATAAATGCATTGCATTGGTTTCACTTTGGTAAGTAATAATCCCGGATTCATCATTTAAAATAGGGAAAAGTTACTAAACTTTCATCACTTAAGCTACAACACTATTGTTTAAGTGATAACTCTTAACAATTGAGTATCACACCAATGTTTTTCTAAGAAAGAGAAAATTGATGTGATATCTTTCTTACTTGAACTATCAAAATATCTTTTGAGCGACGTCTTGTTAGAGCAAAGTTTAGCAATCGTAGTTTTGATTAAGTACTTTTCACAATAAAGTGTAAAACATGAACATGATTTGCCTTCTAAGACTATGTGATTTACAAGATAACAAATCATGTAAGACACAAGTGTTTCGTCTGACAAACAATACATAATCTTGTGGTATTTGTTTCATGTGATAAGTGAAGTGTTTATAGACAATAAACACACATCTTAAGCTTCAAGCTTATTAGGTATTGCAGGGAATATTTATTTCTTCTGCCTATCAAAAGGATCCGCTCAAGTACTTGTCAACATCCAGATCTCTCGAAATACGAGCTAAAGTTGCTTTGCACCGACAATTATCCTGACAAAAATTTATGTCAACACCAGTCTAACTATTGCGTATAATCTTTATTTTTAGTTTGGTTTGAGTAAACCTATCTAACCTAGGATTGATAAGTATTACCAACTATGGTAATATTGTTTGAAAAGGAATTTAACATTCAATGCTGCATGGAGCATTTAGTACAACTCTACATTCTAGTTTGATCACTTGCATGGAGATGGTAATTTGAGTTTGAAGCTATCAATGACCATAAAGGATTTACAGCAACTCTTATTCTTATACGTCTTCATATAAAGCTACCCTTCCAACAAGAAGAAAAGAAAAGAAAAACAAGTTGTAAAGTGTTTAAACACTGCTAAAAGCTTAGAGTATTGTTGTGTTCACTTAGTAACCTAATAGAGTGTTTATCCTTTGTATATGTTGAAACCCTAAACCCATTAAGCATTCTTTGAAACACAGTCGCTCTTGGTTAAAACCCAAGTAATTTTTAGACAATGACCGCTCCTGGCTAACCTACTAAGAATTATTTGAAATGCAGTTGTTCCTAACTAAAAGTAGAGTATTATTTAAACAAAAATCACTCATGACTAAATGTTAAGTATTTTTTAGACAATAACTACTCTTTTTAATGTTACAGTAGACTTTCTATTGTAATATCAACTTTACTTAGTATATTTATATCTGTGGATGTAGATTGAAGTTAGTTAACACTGTAATCAAACCACATTAAATATTTCAAAGCAACACCACTGGTGTGTCAAGAGATTACGAGGATACAAAGAAATTTCTTGTGAGGATGGAATGCAGAGGGTAAGAAGATTACTGGGAAATCTACATAAACCTAAGAAATATGGGAGACTAGGGATCAAGAATATTAAAATGTTCAGTATTGTACTCTTAGCTAGGTGAAAATGGAGTTTGAGAATCGATAAACAAGGATTGTGGAAGGAAATTGGAATAAAATTATGAGATATGGAAGAAGTTAAATAAAGAGGGTAGGCCTAGGTATGAATAAGGTGGGGGAGAGACCTATACGAACATATGAAAAGGAAATACCAAGACAATGGTTTGGTAAAAATATTCTTTGAAAGACTGGAAAAAGTGACAAGGTATATTTATGGAAGAATAGGAAAATGGTGACTCTCCTCTCATGGATAAATTCCCTAGAGTGTACATTCCCTAGAGTGTACTGGTGTCTCTAGTATGCTTTGCAATTTGTGATGGAACTGCATCATATGGATTCTCAGTAATGTAGAGGAGGAACTGACCATTTAGTAAAGGTGTACGAATGGGTTGCATATTTGTTGTACTATGGGACTATTGAAACAAAGATTGAAGGACTATCAAGTTAATAAAGTAACTCTGTAAAAAAGTTGGTAGTAATACAAGAAAAGCAATTCAGAAGGCATCAACAATGCAAATTTGAAGAAGGTACAAGGATCGATGAGCAAAATGTGTGGATGACAAGTTATTACCAGAAGGTGTATAAAATATTTCTCTACTGACGTGGAATCCCAAATAATAGTAATATAATGCAGAAAGATGGAAACATTTTAACTGAGAACCACTACTTCTGCAATCTTCACTTAGTTGCAAATATGAATTATGTTGTTATGCTCATGTTTAGATAGTCTCCTACATATATCAGCTTAAAGTTTTGGGTCTATGTAATGGATCATGTAATGTTGGAATTCAAACATAAGAAAACTTGGGGTTGGGATGGACGACATGTAGGAATGTATTTAAAGTAGTTTTTGTCAAAAACATCATGCAATCCCTCATGCTTTCTATCTATACTATTCTTTTTTACCAATAAAAAATGTTAAATGTTTTTATGTAATTCTCCATTTATTATTATTTTTAAACCTTTTATATATGTTCATGATTGTTCGTTATCATTTGATATGCATTGTATTAGTTGACGGTTTAATGAATTATGAGTTATTTTCTTATAAATATATATTATGAAAACTACAATTTCTTTTATTTATTTATATAAAAAGTAAAATAAAAATAAATTAATTTTCTTTACTAGATTAAAATATTTAATTTTTAGAATCTTTATAAAAATTCAGCACATTCATCGAACTCAAAGAAAATTAAATTTACTTTATCTTTTTATTTTCTTTTGTGTATATTTTTTCATTCATAATTATGATACTTAGTTATTTCCAATCTAACATTTTTTTTATACAAGCATAGCTATAATACGATTATTACATGATTATTATTTGGTATATTTTATCATACTTTTTAATATTTATGTATTTATTATCTGTTAATTATTTTAACAAAGAAATCACATGTCATAAAAAAATAAAAAGATATTTTCTTACCATTTTTAAAAATAATATTATTTTGACTTTGTTTTATATTTTTTCTATAAATAAAACGTGTTAAATTAAAAGAAATAAATGATAAAGTATTAAAGAAATAGGTAAAGTTTACAAAATAAGAATAAAATAATTGAATAGTAAAAGCTACATTAAATCTTAGTCTTAAAGAATATTGTTCAAATAGATATATACCTTTTTAACAACTTTTCACCAGGTCTGTTGAAAGGGAAAGTAGTCAATTTATTCCCATCTTTTAAATTGGAAAGAGAAAAAAATGAAGAGGGAGAAAAAAGTTTCCTGTTTTGTTTTTTTTTTTTTTTTTAATTATTCAGTGAGACATTGAAAAACAAAAAACTGTTTAATCAACATTTTCTTTTTCATTTTTTGTAACTAAAAGGACAAAATATTTATAGTTGTTTTGATTTTCAATTTTCATTTCCAAGTGTTTTCTTTATATTTTCTCATCTTCCCTGTCTTTATTCTTTAACAAACAGTTTATAAAAATAATTTTATGAAACAATTTTAAAATCTTAAAAGTAAAAGAAAAATAATGTAACCATCACAA
>Ga0099825_1005556_pt1 | contig 16120 bp, 4 predicted proteins | sample SiratroredBW_FD_76838 | JGI IMG/M metagenome (GOLD analysis project Ga0099825, IMG submission 76838) | Root nodule microbial communities of legume samples collected from California, USA - Siratro red BW | ecosystem: Host-associated > Plants > Roots > Nodule | place: USA: California | collected...
AGTTATCGTATTCTAAACTATACTATATGAAATAATTCATTGTGTATTCTATCAAGACATGTTCTCAGTTAATTTTACTTAGCATCCTATTATTTTCTTCCGCTGTTATATTATTTTGTTATATTAACTGCTTATATTTTGTTTATATTTTAAAAAATTAACTGAGATCATGTCTTGATAGATGCCGTAATTATTTTATATAGTATATGCGAATATGATTTAAACTTATTAATTTTATGGTAAGATTAAAATTAGAAGAAAAAAAATAATCAGCAAAGGACTCTGACGAGTAATAACAGTAGAAATAATTTTGATATTAAAATGAAGAAAAAGAGTATTTTATTTATATTGATGTTACGTATAGAAATGATGGCATGAAGGGTGTCAGAAAATGAAGATCTGGGCCCCTCTGAAGTGGGTCTTGTTTTGTTTTTGGTGCAGTGAGAAGTCAGAATGTGGCAACTCTTCTACGTGCACTCTATAACTCACTGACACTAACAAGGAAAACATCCATTCAATTTCAACACTTCCTCTGTTTTCTTTTTCACCCATTCACAGTAAGTCTGTGCTCCACAGATTTAGGTAGCTGTGCTTATTATTACTTAGATCAAATTTTAAATGTATCTTTTAGGTTTGGTTTGTGGTCTCCCAATCTTTAATTACAAGTTATTATTAGGTTAACTTTTTAATGTAAACTATTCAAACAAAACTTTAATTGTAATTAAAATAATAAAAAAATATAGACAATGTACTATTTATTTTTTAAAATTATATAACAGTCTCGTAGTAGTCCTGAAATTTAAATAAATTTTAAACTTAATTGCACATCTTATTCCTTTATTATTATCTTTTGCGATTTCTATAATTTTTTTTTCACACCTCATCATCAAACTTTTGCGACTGCTTATTTTTAAAAATAAAAGAAAATCATAATGACTTTATTTTACGAAAAATATGTTAAAGTGTGGTCACTTTATCTTTAAGTTTTTTTTTTCTGGCGTTATTATTCTATTAGAACTTTAACATTGGTGAAATGAATGAAATTTATTTAAATTTGAAAGAAACACATCAACGTTAGAAAAGGTTAAGTAGTTTAAAACGTTTTAGTCGACGACATTTAGTAAGAGAATGTAGGTCATATGTTTTCTAAGATGATTGTTGACGGTTAAAAAATGTCCAAAAAAAAGTTTTAGCTTATTTGGCTTATAAAAGAAAAACAACGGTACCTTGTGTGGTACACTCGAATCTACGAATTATAAGGAGGTTTATTAATTAATAATTATTATAGTATTATCGGTTTTAACTTATAATAAATATCTAAAGTCATTTTTTTCTATTTATTTTTTATTTAAAATAAAGAAGTACTTTTTTTTTTCATAAATCCGTTTTCAATTTTCTCATTTATTATTTAATCGGTCACTCGAGTACAATAAAAAAGTTATTTATATGATAACAAAAATAATTCTTAATAAACATGATATGAAATAGTAATATTTCTTGGAAGAGAGACGCTGTCACTTTCAACTAATTCAAACAAGAAATATTTTTTGAAACTCTAAAGATGGTATACTTAAAGAACTTTTCTAATACTATTACATGTAGTATTCATTTAAAATTATTCATACTAGTTTTTTTTTCTTGCCTACAAAGCTTTTACATATAAATGTGTTTGTAAAAAATGGTTAGAATATATAAAAAGGAGAGTTGAATTGTTTATTAAAATATTTAGTAGTTTTCACAATATCAAAATTTATTTAAAATAGTGAAACATAGTTTTAAGTGGACAGATTCCTGTCAAAATATTTTTCGCAAATATAGTTCAAAATATTCTCATTTTTTAATGTTATATTTCAATTCAATAACATGCAATCTAAGAGTTGAGAGTAAAGAAAGATTTATACTTGATGTCTTCATACGAGTTCATCTACAAAACTGCTTTCAGTTTGTTATCAACTAGATCAAGTTTTGCTAGACAAATTATTGTTACAAATACAAGGCAAGTATTCCTTGGACTCTAGTCATTCCTAACTAAACAACCGAGTCTGGTTTGAGATGCAATCACTCTTAACTAAGACTAAGTATTAGTTGGACTACAACTACTCTTGACTAATATTGGGTATTGTTTAGTCCGTAATCACTTCTAACTAAGACCAAGTAGTGTTTGCCCCACCACTTCTAGCAATACACTTGGTTATAAGAAAATGTGATCAGACAATCACAAGGTTGCTCTCTAAAAGAGGTGTTGTGTCTTACGGTGTATATAAGATAAGGTTTACTCTTCTAGATAACTAAATAACACAATAATTTTCTAACAACAAGCTTCATTTGCAAGCTTAAGATTTCAACTTTTTAGTTATTCATAACTTCATCTTGATTGTAAATGCTCTTCTATGAAGAAGTCTTCTATAATAGATATTTTTGAAAGAGTCATTGCAAATCCTTAAATAACCATTGAAAGACAAGGAGAAGTCATTTGTTCTTCATGTAAGTTTGTCCTCATAGACTTGTGGGTTGCATTAAATATTTTCAATGTAATATTAAATGCATACTTCTACTTGAAGAAACATTTTAAAGCTCAACACAACTTATTAAGCATAGGTCAAATTACTTTTAACTCATCTAGAGTAAAGTGTAAAAGTTGGGACCGTACTAGGTGGATGAGATTTGCAAAAGTGACAAATTGTCTTTTCAGCAAAGTTGTTGGCGTAAAACAGCTTTGATACACTTCTTGACAGATGTCTTGATGTTGACATTCTTTGTGAGATCCTCTAGGTGGTCAAACAAAAAATATTCTCTACAATCATAGTAACAACAATTTATATATTAAGAGCAATATATTATGTAAGCTTTTGGAACACATATCTTATTTCCTATCTCAAGTATAAGCTTATCAGACATAGATATGTCACAAGGTGCTTTACAACTATTATCAAATGAAACATTTGTGTCTCTTGCCATCAGAGGAAGCATTGTGTCAGTCATGATCTGATACTAAGAAAAATTAATGTTTTAACACTTTGTTGTAAGCACTTAATCAAAATTGTATTGAATTTGTTAATCTTTTCTTTAATAATTTTGAAGGAGATTGTTAATGCTTGTGTTAAATCTTATTTTCTTGTATCAAATGTTGATAACTTTTTAACTCACACTTTTCTATTGCCCCCAACTTGTTAATAAATGACAACTTACTTTTTTTCTTTTTCTGAAGATCCTTTCTTAGTATTGACAACACTAAATTGAACATACAATATAATGATGAGTTCGTTTCCTATGTCAAAATCGATGTAGGGAATCAGTGATTCAAGTAGACTATAAAAAAAGATTATTTTGTCTTATGTTATGCATACATGTGTCTTTAAAAGAATTGTATTATATATGTGTTTTCGACATCTATTTATTTGTTGTTAACTGTATGTGACGATAGAACGGTGTGAGCATTGTTGTTTGGTTGAGATGATTGTTGCTGATTTAGAATAGCGGAAAGGTGGAAGATGATAAGGGCTTCATGCGTGGTCCAGTGCAAAGAAGAGAAGTGAAAGCCACGGTGACATATGTGCAAATACATTTTTAAGCTTGCATTGATTTTATAGTATCCTCCACTATGTAACGTTACACTGCATGCATGGCAACACCTTAGCAGAGATTCCGCTAGCTCGTTTGGAAGGGATTCTTTTGAGACCTTGGCAGAGAAATCTTGACTGCATTTGGTGGTGATTGAGGGATTTGAATTCACCATTTAAAATGGACGTTGGAGATAATGATTACTGGTTGAGTCTTCTTCTCCCTCTTGCTTTGGCTCTCTGCTTCGTCTTCCGTGAGCTCGTGAGTTAGACGTCCGTGGTAGGTGAGAAAGCTAGTGCCTTGGTTTGTTGTGGTAGAATTTCGTCTTCATGGAAGAAGGTGGCGACGAAGGTCGACGGTGAAAGAGGTGAGATTCAAACTTAGTGATAATTGATTATGACAGAGAGTATAATCGATTATACGTATATTTTGCCAAGCATAATCGATTACCTTGGTACCATAATCGATTATATATAAAATTTTATACATATAATCGATTATCTTCTTCCAATAATCAATTATCTGTGTCGTTGATCATATTATTGAATTTTGGCACTTGAGTGATTTTTGACACTTGAGTGATTTTTGTTTTCTTGCTTTGAGGTTGCTAATGGTGATCTTCATTGATGTTTATGACATGTAGGTGTTGGCGAGCTTTGTCTGTTGTTGTTCTTGAGTTTCTGGTGGTTTGGTTGGTGGTGGAAAACACTATTTTCCTGGTGAAATTGTAGTACTTTTAGGTCATTGTTGGTGTGTGAATCAATGTGTGTGTGTTGGGTTGAGGATTTGTTGTTTAGGTTTGTGTTATGGGTTAAAGTTCTATTGATTTGGTTTGCATAGGTACGTTGTTGTGGTGTTGCTGGTGGTGTTTGGTAGTGTTGTCTTTGCTGCTATGTGCTGTTGATCTAGTTTAACAAAGCTTGAATACCTATTGCTATTGAGGTTAGTGGTGAATATGTATACAATATGATTTATTTTTGGATTTGTCTGGGCCTAGTTAATTGGTATATCTCTCTTTGTATATGGTATATTTAGATATTAAATTAATATTGTTTAAAAATTATATTAAATTATTGAAGATGCTAAAGATTATATTTAGTAATTTATGATTTTCATTAATTCATTTATTTAAATTATATAGGATATTTATTATGATTTTCAATAAAAAGTAAAAAATTAATTATTTTTATTTAGGAGTATTTTGAATTGAAAAATTTAATTTATTAGTTATATTATTTATATATGTTTTTAAAAAATATAGTATGAGTATTAATATACAAAGTTATATTTGAAATCATAATTGTGTAGGAATTGAATTTATTTAGTACTTATGGTTATTTTACTGATATATTAATTTATTTTATTTGATTAACATATTAATTTATTTATGATATGAAAATTGATAAAAAAATTAAAATTTTGGAATTAAACTTATTTAGTAATTTATTTAGGATTTTATTTAGAAATTAAATTAAATTAATGTTGTAAATATTATTTAAGTTATTTTTTTTGAAAGATATTAATTAAGTTAACAATTAAGATTTTAGAAGTAGGTATCTTAATTATTTCGTATGGGATACGTTAGAAATTATATTTAGCAATTTTTAATATCCATTAATTTATTTAAATTATATAGAATATTCATTATGATTTTTAATAAATAGTGAAAATTTAATTATTTAAGAATTTTTTTTATTTAGGAATATTTTTAATTTAAACGTTTAGTTAATTAGTTATGTTGTTTATGTACATTTTTTAAAAATAGTGTCAATATTAATGTACAAAGTTTTATTTTGAAATCATAATTTTGTACGAGTTTAATTCTTTGCATCATTGCATACTTAGTAAATTGTTTGGGTGTTGTTCACCAAACCACAAACACTCTTAACATGGACGTTACTCAAAAAGAGCGTCGTTGTTAGGAGTTGATGTCATACCTAGTTCACACCCAACAATATCGTGATATTATCCGAATGAGCTTGGAAGCATTCATTTATTTATGTCAACAATTAAGGGAGACTGACTTCGTGAAGGATGGTTGTCGATAACAGTGGAGGAACAAGTTGCTAAATTCTTCACATTATTAGACATAATGTGAAGAACAAGAATGTTTCATTTTTTTTCCATCGATTCGGTGAAACTGTGTCTCGTCACTTCCATAATGTATTTAATGCCATTTTGATGTTCGAGGGAGAATTTCTAAAGCAACCCTTTGGAATGGAAGTTCAACCTTATATCTTCAACAATAGCCGATTTTACCCATACTTTAAGATAAAACTCAAATCTCTCATACATCATTGTAGCACTTGAGTTTGTTGTTAAGTTATCCTATTTTCTTTGTCTTAGGATTGTTTAGGGGCTATAGATGGAACCCATGTATGTGTGAAGGTACCTCGATCCGATGCTCCTTGATTTCATGGAAGAAAAGATTGGCACAGGCAAAATGTATTTGTAGCTTGTGATTTTGACATGAAATTCACATGCGTTATAAGCAGGTGGGAAGGTACTGATTTGATGATCTTGAATGATGCACTTGTACGTGATGATCCATTGGTCATCCCTGAAGGTCAGTTGGAGGTTATTTGTTGTAATGATTGTCAAATCATACATTTGTTGTGGTCAATAATGCATAGAAAATTTTCATTGTAGGAAAATACTACCTTGGAGATGTTGGTTTTATGTTAAAGGCCCAAATCCTCACATCGTATCGTGGTGTTAGATACCATTTGAAAGAGTATAGTCGTAGAGGTACACAAAATGCATGGGACCTGTTTAATCACCGATATTCGCCACTTAGGAATGTTATTGAAAGAACCTTCAGTGTCTTGAAGAAACGATTTCCAATAATAGGTAGTAGAACTGAACCATATTACTCATTGGAGACGATGGCCAACATTGTTATTGCATGTTGTATTCTTCATAACTTTCTCCATGTTTTGGACAATGACCAATCGTTACTTAATGAAGTTGATTGAGAGTTAATGGAACATGAGGGTGAACTTGTGGTCTCACAACTTCACGAGGACGATTATAGGCTTGGTTCAAAAATTAAAGATCGTATAAGTAATGAAATGTGGAGAACTTATGAGAATAATTAGGATGTTGTAATGTTTTCATATTTTTTAATAAATAATTTTCTACGTTTTATGTTATTGAAAAACATTTTTTTGGGATTCCTTAATGCAATATATGTTCTATCTTATGCTTTTGTGAGTTATGTTTGCAACAGGTTTAATATGAATCATGAAAAAGCTATTGTTCCAAACTCTTCTGGACCTATTTGTGACTTCACGAAGTGGACTACAGATATGGACTTTTGGCTGCTATCAGCTATGATAGATGAAGCCCGACTAGGTAACATGGTCAATGACAGACGCATGATTACACTAACATTGTAGAGGCTCTTTGACAATCTGGTCTGGTGGGCCTCACAAAGAACAATGTCAAAAATAGGCAGAAGAGCCTAAAGGACACTTGGCATGAGGTCCTCGACTTATTTAGTTGACTCATTTGATTCACGTGGAATCGATCCATTAAAACTTTTAAGGTTTAACATGAGGTGTGGGATGACCTAATAAAAAGTAATGGTTAACCATCCTTTTATGTCAATATTGAAGTTATGTGGTTGATCCTTACCTTGTTTTCAGGTTAAACCCACAACAAATAAATGGAGGGTTAAACCAATCTGACACTATGACCTCATGGAGGAGTTTTTGTTTGCAGATTGTGCCACTAGGAGTGGGGTCCAAACAGCTCGACAAGTACGATGACATTTGTAGATGCAAGGTTTCAATGTTAACCTAAATAAAGATCACATGGAATACATCTGAGGGCCATCGACATTTGATCATGACACTGAGGAACCGTTCCCATCACCATCCCTTGTGGATTCACATAGTCCAGCTCCAACAAAATCTACACCATTTGCACCCTCAGGTGGCACATCATCCTCAAGGGGTTAAAAAAGAAAAGCCCCTTTTGTCCACCCCATTGACTCCCAATTTGCTCACTTGACGACGAAGCTTGATGTCGTGACCGATGCAATGCAACAAGGAAATGACAATGTAGATAGATTGTCATCTATTGCTGAATGTAATACTTCGTGAACATGTGCAAATTTGGCATTGTCAACTATCTGTCCATTACTCAGAAAGTGAGATATGACAGATGTTAGTTGAACTTAACATTATGAATGAAGACATATCTGACCAGTGTTACGAAACTCTATGTAGTAACCAACCTCTAGTGAAGCTTCTATTTGGCATGCCCCAAGACCGCCGTCTCAAGAAGTTATTAGATGTTATGACTAAGAGACATTAAACCTTGACTTTTGCTACTATTGGATAATGTTATATTTTCTTTTCTTGGACAATGTTATGTATTATGTATTGTGACTCCTGCAAATTTGTAATGTATTTGAACACTACTAGTTGTATTATTGTATGTTTGAACCATATATTTTGTTAGTCATGTATCTTATGTTACAATGATAATGGTCACGGTGTTATGTTTTGTTATCTTTGTAGCTATGACACCATCTTTCGGTAGAAAAAGACACAAAAGCATGAGACGTTGTCTAGGAAAAGCCCCAACTAATGATGATGCAGCCCTTGCTTCTCAGGACTGTGGAGTTGAGGACTTGTTAAACCAAACAAGATTTTTCCACCAACGGTCACAGATGGTTGAGTATGCCTGCTAGTTTTATGCTAGGAAAATTCTATCACCTAAGGTCATGAGTCTGTCATGGTTTGTACAACAAGGATTTCAATTTAAAGATCATTTGGTATACTAGGGTCTGCAACAATTTGTCACCCTTAAAGGTTCATACTACATCATGAAGGCCTTTTATTCGAACCTAAAAATTATAGAGGAAGGTAACCTCCTTAGTGAGGATAACAACAAGAAAATCATTGTCACACCATGTGACTGGATGTTGTTGGCCAGACTTAAGTACGATGGACCTACCATATCCAAACATCAAGGAACGGTTGAATTACGACCGACAAAGTACATTGCACTCAATGCTTCGATCAGAGTTCGAGGATTAGAATCTCCGAAATGTAGGCAATTTGAATGTGAATGATAGGTTAGTTCATTATGCCTATGTTCACATATTGCTCCCACGGTCCACAAATTTTTCTTAATTGCTGCATGAAGTTATATTTATGTTATGTGTTGTCAAAAATAATATATTCATTAATTAGCCACATCAGATTATGGAACACATGATGAAATATAGATAATTATATGGCACTTCCCTACGCCTTGCTGGTTGCATGAATCTTACATGTCTTTAACGTCGACTTATCAATCGAGTCATTTTTGTACCTAGGTTGGTAAAATTATTTTGGTAAAAAAACATTGCACAAATTGAATATATTTGAAGTGAGTGGTGTGTGGCAACATACAACGGTGGATGACGATGACAACAAAGACGATGAAGAGACACCACAATCTCAGGCACCAGTCCCCCCAGTCCCTCATGATGGTCAAATGTTTTCATAGATTATGACTGGTATTCAGGACTTACAACAGAGATTTAATATTTTGAAGATGGATATGCACAATAGATTAGATGATTTGCGAATGGATATGTGGACTAGATTTGACAAAGTGCACAACATAATTAATTAGGTCAAGTGCAAAATTGATGACTTACGTGATAATTACCAATGATATTTGTATTCATTTAATTATTTACTATTATATGTATTATGTATTAGTACTATGATGTAAATATTGACTTTAATATCCTCTTTTTTTTAGTAATTTCTTTAATTTCATATTTCTATACATATTTCAGTAAATTTTTAAGAATTTTCAAATTTTAGAAAATTTCAATAATGTCTACAAATTTTAATTTTTCTAATTAAATTATTTCACCAATTTTTTTTTCAATTATTGTCTACTAAGTCTCTTGTAGCTGTAATTAATTACAATTTATTTAAAACTAAAATTTAATGGTAATGAGAAAACTTCTTATATTACTATTTCATTAACAATCCTGTACCTAACTAATTAATCATATTTTATTAAACAATAATTTTAACTATAAAGACAAATTTTAATTATACATTTTCATAATATTACCTAAAATGTTCATCCATTACTCCCAACAAATTAATCATATTTTATTCTCAACAATTTTTAATTACAAGGCTAAATTTGTAATGTTACATTTTTATCAATTAGAAAGAAAATACTAATATAAACTGTAACCATCACATTACTCACAAACTTTTACAAACTTTTTTTCAAAATCTCTCTTTTTCTCACTATCCATCCCTTCATCCAAACAACCTACTTTCTACACACTTTCCTTTCAAATCTAGTCCTTCAACCAAACAAAGTACTAGAAAAGATATAATTAATCCACCAAAATTCAATGTTATTAATTATTATAAAAAAGAATATCTTTAATAAGATTGGATTAAAGTATCTATAACTTACCAAAATTAAAATATATATAACAATAATAATTGAATGATGAAATGTCATCAAATCTAAATTTTAAAAGTAGTTTTTAAAAGCTTTTTACACCTGGCATTCGTTTTCATAAATATGATTAACATATAATTTATTTTTAACATGTTTCTTAAAATAAAATTTAGTGTGTATATATATATATATATATATATATTGCATTTTAATAATAAATATATGTAGAGATCCATTTTAAATTAAAGACAATGTGAAGGATATAAAATGCTTTTTTTCAAAAGTTGTCTTACTTTATTAATATTATATACTATTTGAAACTCCCGAATATTTTCAGTTCTTCCAAAGAAAAAATAAATTTGTAAACTACGTTTAAGTTTTGTCCTATTCAGTGAAGTGAAGAAGCCAACTAGGTGTCTTGATTAAAGAAGGGGCATGTGGTAGGGCATATAACAACTACCATAAGTAATACACCAAATTAATTGCTCAATTTGTTGTCACTCTTTCTAGTCTATTGTTTGCATTTAAGTGCAGTGAACAGCCAAAGGTATTTATAATATAAGCAAGTATAATTGTACTGAAGTAACGTACACAGATATCATATATGGATCTGCATGCAGGTACAGTGCTTTCAATTCCCTTAATTGCAATGGTTCTGTCCAGGGGTACACTCCAATTATTAATACACACTCTATAAGTGGATCCCTCATTTTTTCTATGCAATTTTTTTTTTTTTGATATATTTATGAGATGCTAGTAGGAAAGAGTATGTATGATTTTGGAGGCATTTGCTCCATCATTCATCCCATTCAGTATTTTAGATACATCATACATCACATGAGACCAAGTCGAATTTTAGATACACTCACTCTTCATTTTTAACTACATTTTTAGTGTTGTTCCAGTATTGTGTTTTTAAAATACTAATTGATATAAAATATAAAAATTAGTATATTTTAAATATACAATAAAGTGACTTCTGCAGAAAATCCAAATTCTTATAGATATCAGATGTGTAACAGGATATGAACATGTTAGATAGGAAAACCAACAAATAATTAACATAAAAATAATGACAACATCCCAGTAATAATGTTTAGTGGAAATAGATTTTCTCCAACTTGTATGAATATGAAAGGAAATTTAGTTTATATAACATACAATAGAATATAAAAGACACTTATTTTTTCTAGGGTGTAATAATCCCTTCAATGTAAAGTTTTAAAATCATGGATTGTTAATGTCAAAGAAAATAATTGTACTATCTTAAAAAAGAAAAGAGATAATTGTATATTATCATAAAAATACAAAGAGTCTCCCATCAATACACAAATAGTAATTACAACATTCACCCAAAACAACCATCTATCGATGCTTGCAAACCAGAAACATGAAAATGAAAATCACCTCAAACCATAGTTGCTTCTTTGTGAGCAAGTTTTTTTTCGCACTCTAGAGGTTTAATTGTGGACCTAACTCTTGAAAGCTAAGAATTTAAACGCTATCTAACTCTGTGACTGAAACTTTTCTCTTAGACATTAAAATTTTCTCTTATCAATATGAATTTATCAAACTCTAATGGCTCAACATCTACAATATCATGTAGTGAATGACATTTCGCATTAATGTTTTTAAATCTTGTATGAAAACATTAAATTCTTATTAAAACGAATAATTCTAATTATAAACAACTAGGGACAATTTGTTCTGAACAAAACTAACTTCATAAAAGAATTTTTTTACCTATAACAATTCCCTATATACTTTCTTCAATGAGAATGGATTTTGCTTATATAGTGAATAAAAAGCTACACACTTTGCAAAGTCACAAATGCGCCTTGAAAATTTAATTATATAGTTTGAAGTAAATTTCTTGGAGTCAATATGCTTACTTATGTATCTGAGTTGGACTAAAGTATACCACTAAAATAAAACCTTTTATTAACAATACCACTAAGATAGTTCAAAATTCATTTCACAAATCCTTTTTAATTGGTTTGTTTAACAACAACGTGTGGACTGTACTCACAGTATTTATTTTTTACATAACATTATTATACCAACCTACTCAGCATATGTATCAAGAACTCACTTTATACCTAATTTTTAGTTTTATGGACATTATTTAGAATTCAACTAGTAACAAGATGAGTTTTAATTTAGATTTATGATAATAGTTTTGCAAGATAATTATAGTTTAGTTTGTATTTATTTACGAATTCGCTCAAGTTATTCACTTATATAATAATCTTATTGAAATTTGAATTGCATTAATTTTTGGCAATTTAATTTGTAATTTTATATAGAGAGGGGGGAGGGAGGGGTAGAGTGGGGAGAGAGACTTGATTTAATAATTTATATGCAAGGAAATTATAATTTTTTTATGAAAGGAATTTATATACATAATTATAATTTAAATTAATATAAAATTTTGTATACATAATTTATATGAAAGGAAATTCTAATTTAATAATGGATTTTTGAAAAACAGGATTTAAATAAAAAATATTTTTGGTTCTAAGTAAATTATTTTGAGCTAACGACATCCTAATAAATTGGACAACTCATTCACATTGAGTAATCATGCCATGACTAATACTAAATTGATAATGCCCTAGTCGAGAAGAGACTATAAAAAGAAAAAGAAATTAAATATGTAGAAAAGTTTTCATACTTTTAATATGAAGTGAAATTTGAAATTTTATAATTTTAAATAATTACATTACTTTCATAAAATTAATTCAATTTTTTTTTTAAAAATTTTGTATCCGAAAAATATATTTTGTTACATTATTATTATTATTATTAGAAATATATGGAAAAGATTAGTTATACTTACCAGTTATCTATGCTTGGATTTGTTTAAATGATGTGGAACCATTACCTTTATTACTAGCTCTAATGATGAAGGAGCCTTAACTTTGCACAAGTGGATATATTGTGTTGTCCAGTTATCTGTTAGAAACATAGATATTAGTCATCTTAGATTTTGCATAAGAAAAACCTTGGTCATTATTAAAACCATTAAGAGCATATAATTACTTCAATCAACCACCCTTTCTGATCAAATTACCAAAGTTGGTAAGCATTGAGTAAAGTCCATGAACCTCTTCACTCTATATGACCTACATTTATTACTTCCTACATTCATATATATATCATACTTAGTTAAGCATCATAACGTTTTCTGCAAGTACTTCTACCAAATATGCACCGGATCAAGATAGAAAGAAAGCCAAAAGTAAATTACCCAACTACTCTTCTATGCAGCTGGACCTTAACAAAAGGTGATTAATTGCTAATGAATTGAGTTCGGTTGCTGTCTGCTGACAAAGATTTTATGACACATGGATTATGGATTTTGATAGAAACAAGTACATGGCAGTGACATAATTGAAGTAGATAAAATAACAGAAGTAGATGTAAAATAAAAGAGAAACTCAGAAACTTGCCCCAAAGGTCAAAGTATCACAGCCCCTACTATCACCCCGCCATGTATGGACTGCAAGCTCTTGAATACTGCAAGAGAGAGGGAAGAGAGGAACTGAAATTTAAGCAAAGCAACGTAACCTTAGGCACAAGAATGTATAAAAACCTATTTTCTCATTATTTTAGTTAGTGTTCATTTCTTACAATATACTAAATGAATTAATAGTATTCTCATGCTTTGACAGCGTCACATGTTAATATATCCACACAAATTTGACTAAGATAGTTACATATGAATACCAATAATTCAAAAGTAAAAGAAATACTCTTAGCATATTTACTAAACATTGAGAATAAAAGGTACCTAAAACACTTCGACGGTAACCACTTCAATACAGGTAACGAAAATTTATTTAACTCACAGTCGCAGCACTAGAAAAGTTTCTATTACGTGAAGAATATGACAAGTGTTATATCTGAAAATATCTTACACGCTGTTTACATATGCATTGGTGCTTCCTTACAAGAGATATACCAGAGATAAAATTCGAGTGAACATGTAAAAAGTACTTTTAATATGTGAAAAATAATAATACAGGTTATGGATAATTCATCCTGTCAATTTAATATTAAATCAAAAACTAGTTATAATTTTTTTTATGTACACTGTAAAACTCTTTCCTCACTTCCTATAATCGAAACAGATACACAATTTCGACACGACGTCTAATGAACATGATGAATATGTTAAATGTAAAAGTGACTAGGCTATACTAAAATTTTGTATTTGTCTCCTGGTAAACATTAAATCAGTAAAGCCTATTAGTCAACATTTTACGAGAAGAGATAAAAGACACATACTTCAAATATAATCTTTCACACAGATCTCAGGTTTTTTAACATTTTACGAAGAGAGATAAAGATACAAACTTCAAATATAATATTTCACACAGGTTTCAGGTTTTTTAACTGTAGTACTGTAATTTTAAGCATAAATTATTTGGATAACTCATATGTATGGCGTGAAACTTCCTTATAAAAGAAGTCATAACTTGAGACTTTTCAAAGTGAAGTTGTCCTAACGTTTTACAATTTTAATATGAGAAAATTCATATGGGTTGAAAAAGTAATAAGAATTAAACACAAAACTTCACTGTATTATTACATAAGTTGAAGTCATATATGTTAGACCCATAGGAAACGAGAAAAGGGTGGAGGCCAGTTTTGTTGATTAGGATGGGTTGGTCTATTTAAAGACCAACTGGGTTAGGAAGAAGAGACTTTTAGAAAATTGTGAGTGTTGACAGAGTTTACTTTGTGTGAAAGGAAGAGTGCTTCTTCTGTAACCCATTAGGGTGTATCATTGTTTAGAGAATTAATAACAAGATTCTCTATTTTAAGAGACTTTTAGAAAATTGTGAGTGTTGACAGAGTTTACTTTGTGTGAAAGGAAGAGTGCTTCTTCTGTAACCTATTAGGGTGTATCATTGTTTAGAGAATTAATAACAAGATTCTCTATTTTCTGTGGTAATCTTGGTACTAGGGATTCTCTATCATCTAACTTAGGAACCTAACAATATACGAGTTACATGACTGCTGATTTGAAGACCTTGTTTAACTTACACATGACTTCTAAGTATATGAAAAAGTATGAAGTCATTCTTACACCACTTCATGATAAAACGGTGTCATTCTAAACCTACATAAATAATTAAATTTATTAAAACTTGTCTATTTGGGTAAGTTATCTTCAAAATTACACCTATGGTGAAAAAATCCAGGTTTCACATAAAAAAAAAAAATCTATCATATAGATGATGCAACCTGCCCTAAGATTGCAAAGTTTGATGCAATATGACACAACTACAGATTTCTGGTTGAAAACAAGATTATTTCAGCAACAATAAAATGCCAGCAGTTAATCGCTTTTACAAATCTCATCTGGTAATCCTATGGCTGCTGTAGTTTATTTCATCGTTTCTCAGCCTACGATCATTATCATAGGTAAAAATAAACCATATTAGTATCGTCCTATACCAGCAGCAGCTTTTATGTTTACAGAACAAATGACTTTACTATTAAATTAAATCCATGCTCTAAAGTTCGATCATGCACGTTTGCTTTCCATGCTACCAATGTATTGTGAAGAAATCTTTCTGTACAAATCACCTTTGCACAGCACTGATATATCTTCAGGAGTCAACTTCATTCTACCTTTGCTCAAATAATGTGGACCAACCTTCCTGCATTTAAATATATGTGATCAAGCACCAATTCAATAAATCTTGGTTAACTTTTCCAATTAATAACAAGGCTGAAACCTAAGTTTTCTTCAAAACATGTACCTTCGTTTTCTCATATTTTCTGAACCCTGTGAGATGCGGAAATCCTCCGAAATTGCGATTTGGCGTAGTGAAGACTTATATTCACTGAGTTCAAGACCCTTCATTGACAAGGATGATCTTGCTGGAATGATAGACCGGATCACGTTGAAAAAAGATGTGCTGTTTTCATCATATTGCCAAAGGGCCACATTAGAAAACAGTGAAAGAAGTTCTAAGATAATAAAGTGTGTAATTGTGTGCACTAACAATTCAAAATTATATAAAAAGATAAATAGACATCTAGTACAGTCCCAAGATTCATCCAACACCCCTTTCATAAGTGACCAAAAAAGAACAATAAAACAAAA
>Ga0099825_1005557_pt1 | contig 16119 bp, 8 predicted proteins | sample SiratroredBW_FD_76838 | JGI IMG/M metagenome (GOLD analysis project Ga0099825, IMG submission 76838) | Root nodule microbial communities of legume samples collected from California, USA - Siratro red BW | ecosystem: Host-associated > Plants > Roots > Nodule | place: USA: California | collected...
TCATCAATTTTCACACAACTATCTCATACATGCAACATTCAATTCAACATTTCAGACCTGCAGGAAACTTTACCAGATACAAATTGTACAATTACTACAATCATTAACTTCTCTATTCAAGACGTAAATTTGTAAATCAAACAAGCACTAAGGTTAGCTTCCCTTACCTTAATCGCAGTGAAAGTTCTCTCTAATACTCTCAAAAGCTTAAGATCCCGAAGAACTCGAATCTGCACCAAATGACCTCTGATCAACGATCAGACTAACACACTAGGAAACTGAGCTCACAGAGGCACCGTCTGATGGCTCAGATGCCACATGCGAGCTTAGTAAGCAGAGAAAAAACAAAAACCTAAATCTGCTTTAAGAAAAAGGGACAGAAAATGAACTTACTCTAATGGAGGTTTTGATCGGATAGACTTGCTCTATTCTCCGCCACGAGCCCAACGGTGGACTCCGCTTGAGAAACTGATGAGGTATGGAAACAGAGACTTAGAGAGAAGTAAGAAGAAAAGAGGTTAGGGGTTTTAGAGAGATGATGGCTTGAGTTGAAATGAGACTTGACTACTTACTTTTTCTATAAATACGCATTTTTAATTTAATAATATAATAATCAAGTACTTATTTCATTTCTACCATTTCACTCAAATCACAGATTTTCTAGTTTAGTGCATCTCATATATATATCTTCCTGTTTAAGATCCTCTTTTTGGTGATTTGATTGATCGATCGCCTTGCTGCATCAATGGAACAGTAGACTTTGTGTTTGCGTGATTAGCCAGCCAATTGGACTCTGTTTATTTACGGATTTGTACTGCCGATCATACTTTTAAATCTGATTTGCATAATTACTGCATATCCACAAGCATGCTAAAGGGATTGTTTATGTAAAGGTATTGTCATTCAATAGTTGGTTTGTCAACATAACTGCCTATTTTTCTCGATCATGACTACGAATTCTACTAAAAATGAATATTATTTAGCTGGATTAGGTGAAAGCTATTTTGTGTACAGGGAAGTAGTTTCATGCTCCATTTCCATGTAGTTTTACACCTGTTCTCCAGCGTCCTGTGAGAATAAAATAGCCTTGACATGCACTCAAAGCTTGTTGAACAATTCAGTCGTGTTTAAACTCTAAAAAAAACAAAAGTTTTTTTTTTTCAATTATACTATATATGCCTCTCGGCATGAAATTACTTCGATAACTTTTTTTTTGGGAAATGGATTAATTATTAATCAAGATTCATTCATGTACTTTGTAGTTTTAATTTTTTTTTTTTTCATGTAAACTTTCAGTTATCTGGAGTTATATCTGTTCCAAATCACATGCAACCAAACCAGAAAGTCACAAACATTTTATCTAGAAAAACTTAGTGTTTTTCGTTATCTGTCCATTTTCATTTCCTGTATAATTATCATCACTTAAGTTTCTTGACTCGTTTTTGTAGGAAAAAAATTTCTTTCTGTTTTGAACACAAGTTATACTAATAGTGCCATGGTGATCTATTTGCATCTCTGCATTTTTTTTCCGAATATGTTTTTGCTTTTCACACAATTGACTTATAGTTGGTAAACGAATTTTCGTTTTTTATTTTCCCAATACCTTGGCGAATGACTTTTAGAAATGATGTTGCACGGTGGATATCGATTTAGAGTGCAATCTATGGATGCATATTAAGTTTGTGTATTTTCATTGTTCCAGTAAATAAAATAAGGAGTCTTCTAAGGAGAAAAAAAAAACATGTAGACTGCTCATATTTCTTGAACAGATTTTTATAACATTTAACGTCAGCTGAACTGCCATGAAACAGGTATATAACTGGATTCAAATATATCATAATTTTGTAATAGTAAGCTGAACTTTCGAAGCATTTTGTTCATGCATTGTTTAAATTTATTGTCTATTATATATTCTTTAATATATGATCCATTTTAGAAATTAATAGATATATAATAAGATTTAGAAGAAAACTAGTAATATCACCACTAAATATGGATTTCAGTTACTATATAATCACTACAATCATCAGGGTGAATACCGCATTCATAAATGAAGAAATAGAAAGAAAAAGGAAACTGAAAAAAGCAAAATGTTGGGGATCAAGAAAAGAAATAAATGAAGATGAGAAAGTAATTATAAGAAAGGAAGAGGAAAGAAAAATAAGATGAAGGGGTACAAAGAAATTGTGTTTTTATTTAAATTTAATAAAATAGATGTGATTTGCTGAAATTTAAAGAAGAAGAAAAAATAAAAAAGATGAAAAAAAAAAGAAAAAGAGACGTTAAAATGAAAGAAAAAAGAAAATAAAGAATATAAGAGAAAAAAAAAGGAAAAAAGATGAAAATTGGATAGACAAAAGAGAAGAAGAGACGGATAAGATGAAGGAAAAAAAGATAAATTATTTTAGAAAAGAAAAGAAGATTAATTTGAACATTGCATATTAATTTTAATTTCATTTCAATTTTATATTTGTGTACAGTGACAGAGACTAGGAAGAGGTAACATGTGACCTGATATTAGACAAAAAAAATTAACTATTTTAGTTAAATCTATCTATTTAAATAAATAACGTGAATAATATATCTCATTTTCAGAATCTGATTTTAAATTTTAAGAAGGATAAAGAAGATGTCATTAGCTTTTAAGAACCGTCAGTTAAAAGATATTCCCAATGTTTAATTAAAAACAATCACGCATAATTGATCCCTGGTATTTGCGCGAGGGACAAAATTAGTGATGGCATTAAAAAATCGATGACGTCAGTTTCGTGGAATATCTAGCTGAAAGTGATAAGTCAGTTATAGAATTTGGATTTTCTGGAATAATTCTACACTGAGGATAAGAAATCTAGATTACACACACAATGCTCACATTATTTTTGGTCTATATGAGAACAGACCAACAATTACAGTATCTTTGATTATTCATAACTGTAACTTGATAAAATGCCAGTTCAGTTATACTTGTACTCTCCATAGGCAATGACTTTAACTAAAAGCTGTATGAAATAATAAGTGACTTAACGCTCGCAAAAAATACTATCTCGGATCATAAATAGGGCAAACTAAAAACAAATGAAAGCGATCATAACTACCCACGAGATTCACTATTATAGGAAACGATGAGGAACTAGGTAATGAAACGTGGGATGGTCCCAAATAGTTCATCTCTGTCTGACCCACACACTTCTTGATCTTCCACAACCTTCAAAACACTTCACATTTCTCGAGGCTGAAGGCTCAGTATATCACCAATTTTTCTTTTATAGGCTTTTTGGATAAATCCACCTGAGTTTGGGGCCTATGTACCCTTCAAGATCGAGAACATCACGATCATTTGAGAACAGATGAAATTATTTGACTCACTATTCTCAGATGAATAAATCCTATCACCCCTAATCGAAGTAAACGCTTATCGCAGATGAACTGCCATCTATCTTTTAAATGATTAAGCATAATTAAGTAACTGTATTATATTTAGAAACATCTTGAAACTGCAATCAAGACATGTTTGGATCTGCTGCAGGATTCCGTACAATTAAGTACCGATAAAAACTAGTATAAATAAAAAGATATTTTCAGATAAAAACACTTTTAAAATGATTTTTTTTTAACTAAGTATATATAAATGTTAACATTAAACTAAGATGACAAAAGAGTGTTTACAGGTACTTCACACGACCAGCTAACCCAAGAACTATACCGAAATTGAGACAGATACAATAAAGACTTACTATCATATCTGACCTAATGGTCCTACAGTGTGTTTCAAACTTCTAAGAAACAAAAAGTGTTTATAATCTATAACTATGGTGTAACCATTCTTAGCACTGCTTTTCCCTGCCCGTAAATGTTAGTGGTACCTATGCATTAATCTTGCATTTTCTTTTCATGAGTATGGTTTTGATTCTTCCACTAACTATTTTTTGTTAAAGCTGGGAATAATGCTAAGGACTGAATTTGGTGTAAGAAATAATTAGTGATTGGAATGCAAAGTTATATATTATGATGGTAGATACTTTGAAAGCATTTGGTGGTGCAACTTGGTAAGTGGAGTTTTTTTGGTGGCGGTACTCTGGTGAGGGTTGATGTGGCGGTGGAGGAGGTATCAAGGGTGAGAGCAACTGGGAAGATAAGTGAGGGGAATCTGCATTTAGTGGTCCTTGTTCTTGTATAATATTGTCCAAACATGGAATAATAATACTCTCATCACTTTAAGTCCACTTCCATAAAAGTAATGCTTACAAATTCGCCTACCTTCACTGCAACGTTGTTTGGGGGTCTGGTAGGGTCTGGCTTTAGGGGAAATCAAATTCCCAACTCATTCTATCAAAAGGGTTACGTTACTTGTACTTATCATGATCACAACTTAATCCAATCCAATCAATTCTGGCTTCGATTAATCTGGTCATTATTATTATTTTTTTTCGTTTAGTGATAGCATCATGTGTAAAATTCATTATCATCAATCACTGCAACCGTAACAACTTGCAATATAAGGACGTTGAGGTTTCGTACTCCATCTATCAACCTATAATCCTCCTCCGCCACTGCTCACAGCTCTTGCAACACTCAACAAAATTGCACATCTTGTGACTTGGATGTGAGTGAAGTTTAAGTTGGCTAAAGAATATAAAATAAACTTTAATAAATTATATTACTAGACTGTTGATTAAAATGTTTCCAACCATATAAGTCGAGGTGTTTCAACGATGGTTCAGTTATAGATCGAGATAACTAAGTATAAGCTTAACACTATTCAATCTTATAAAATGTTATTATTTTTTTTTCGAACGGAGTCACATCATATATTTAACAGCACATGAAAAATCATTAAATGTCAAATTAATTATAATTTTTATTATTATAAATAACGGAGAAAGATAAAAAAAGGTACATTTTTTATCCTATCAGGGAAAATTCTGAAATTCAAAAATTGACTTTAGTAGTATAATACTTTTGTAGATACATATCAAACTATGTTGAAGACTCAAGTCCAAACACCTAAAAACGACTAACATCCACTAAGCGAAAATCAAATAATAGATCTTTCGAAACTCGTGTAAAAACCATCACCAAACGAAAATTAAAAAACAATTATGTAGAACTTTAGAATTTTTTGTGCACCACAAAAAAGAGTGATGTTTAGATATTCTAGAACGATTACACTTGACGAAAATCCCATTTTGTCATCCATTTTAATTAGCAAAAGGTTTGATCCACCTCCACAATCAACTATAAATAAAGATAGCACAAATTTTTAATCATTAAAAATGATAAAGGAGAGGGTTTATTAAGTAACATATGATACTCACAAAAGAATGTAATTTTAATATATTTCAGAAATAGAAAATAGCGTATTCTTAATATTTGTATAGTGAGATTCTCCCTTAAGATGTGCGGGTCATAGGAGAAGAGACGAAAGCACAGAAGTCAGAAGAAGGCCCATCTTTCAAAACCGTACTTTCTCCTTTGGATTTTAGCGTGGTAGCTTTCAAGCATAAATTGATAGGCTGCATTCTCTCAGCCACTTTTAGTGGCAGTTACTATTTGTTTGCAAGTCATCGTCAAAACCAGAGATTGTTACAGCGCCCCATTACTCAAGTAACAATATTTTTCTTGCAAAAATTTGTGTACGCTATTTAAAGTACAAAACATAAACGTGTAATTTGTACCTGACTTTTATATATATATATATACGTAATGTGTGTATATTTTACGGGAGATGTATTTACATTTTTATTACATTAAAATATATATAATTTTATTATTTTAGAGTAAAGAAAAATTATTTAATTATTTATTTTATTAAATAAATTATTTTTTATTTATTAGAGGGTAACATTGTCTAATTAAAAGTGATATTAAAACAGTTTTCAAATAATATATTTTCTTTATATAATGATAAATAATAATAAAGGAGCATAAAGATGAATAAATAGATATATCAAAATAAATTTTATTATCTGTTAAAAATTTAATTAAAAAATTGATCTATTTAATAAATTTAATCTAATTAATCTATTTTGGTTGATATATTAAACTCATTTTATTTAAATATATGGTTCAAATAATATTTCACATGAAAAAGTATTAATGTCTTTTGGTCATTAGTTCTCTTCCAAAATTTACGTTTATTCTTTTTCTCTATTTTCTTGTTTTTTTTTTCTATATTTGCATCTTTTGCATTGTATTTTTATTGTATGAATAAAAAAAAATAAAACACAACATCAAGGGTTAGATGCATATTGAGAGGGTACAGGGACGGTTACCCCCACAAAATTTTCTTTTATTATTTAAAACACGTTAAGTATTTTTTTTTTCCGTAAAAAGATAAGTATATGTATTCCACAAAATCATAATAATTATTTTGTAAAAAATATTGTAATTGTATTTTTCCCTGCTAAAAGAAATAAAAAATTTCATATAACCACAGATTTTAAAAAAAATTGTATTGTTTTAGAATTTTAAAAAAATTCAATCTAAAAAAGTAAAAATTTAAATTTCTCCGTATCATTTTCTCTTACAATGAAACCTCTTTTATATCATCGTACTCTTTCTTAGGTTTGGGCTCAAACCAATTCATGACAGACTCAAATTCAAATAAGAATATTTTCAGTTTTATTGATAACATCTGTCGACTCTACAAAAATTCGACTATGATTGAAGCAATGTCGATTCAACATTATTGTTTTCAATAATGTGCATATAGTTTGTTTTTTTTCAAGATCAAGTAACTTGTGGTTAATTTTAAACTGTCTCAAATATATATATATTTTTTTAATATGAACCAATGATATTTTTCGAAGAACTTTAGTCAAAACTTTCTTCATCAATATTAATAAAGTTTTTCAACTAAATGTGATTTTTTATTGACATTAATTGAAATTGTTTTTTATTAATATCAATTAAAGTTTTTTTTGTTATGGAGGTTAAATTTGTTACTTGATCAATATCAATCAAAATTTCTTGATCAATGTTGATATGACTAATTAGACAAGTTTTCTTATAAACGTTAGGAAAATTATTTTCAACCAATATAAATAAAATTTTTCACATAATATATTAATTATATATTTTTTCGATTTTACGGTTATCATGATTTTTTTAATTAATGTCATAACATTATTCTATTTTAGATGTTATCGATAAAAAAAAGTTAACAAATGAAATAATCACTAATAACATTAAAAAAATAATCGTCGTTGGAGTCAATTAATATCAATAAAAAATAACCTTATTCATGTTAGTTTTAAAAAATATTTTTAATGTAATTCACTAAAATATTAATAAACTTTATATGAAAATAACTGCAGCCTATGTTAAATAAAATTATCATTAAGTAATATTTTTTAATTATTAAGTTTTTTAATGTTAAAATATACTTTTTAAATCTGATGATAAACGACTTTATATAAATTTTAATTATTGTATCAGAATTAAATATTTGTAAAATGAGATTTGAATTAAAAATCATTTATTATTTTTTTCAGAGAATATATATATATATTGAGAATTGGTGTACCTAATATTGTATTTTTAATGATTAAGCGACACAGTAAAGTCACGTGTTTAAAAAGAATCTTATTTGTAATTAGTATTTATAGGCGCACAAAGAAAAAATAGACAACCTGCTATTAGAGTAAAAATAGACTATGTGATAGGACAACTCTTTAGTACTCCATTTGATATGATGATAAAAAAAAGAGTAAAAAATAATGACAATTTTTTATTGCGGTTAAAAGAAACAAATAAAAAGGAAAATAGTTTTATTTCTATTAATAAGTTTATCAACTATTTATATTTTTAAAATAAAAATAACAATAAATTTACCACTAACTATAAATGTTCCATAATTAATTAAATATATTATTTTAACCACATAATCATCTTCTTCCCCTATAGGCCTCTTCCCGTATCAACCACATGAAGCTAAATATCATAATCTTCTACGTTTCTTTCTGACAATGATTTTTCATAATTTTCTAATTTTTTTTACATATGTAGAACTGAAAATTAACAAAATGAGGAATTAAATTTACTAAAAATGAAATTTAGCACATAATTACATAACGTGATAGCTGGGGTGGGGCTCACGAGTCACTTCAAAATACATATTCCTTTTCAATGGTGTTTCATATTTGGTGTCACCAACCAACAAATCAATGGAGACTAATAATACCAACAAAACAGGGTAACATAAATAAACACAAACAAATCCACACAAGTAATGCTCACACTTTCCTACCATTTTCCTTCCTTCTACTCCAATTATTATCAGAAATAAAGTTAACAAGTGGGCTATCATGTGAAACACACAAAACAAATAAAACAACTCAATAAAGACATGTAATTTTCAAAACATGTTTTGGACTAATTAATCACAATGATTTACCATAAATAATCCTCCGCAACACTGCAAAACTAGCAAACACTTGATTGATTTTACAACTTGCACATTTGCTACTTTTCAGCCACTTCGATCTTTAAAACAAATTTTTTAAGAAGATTAATGAAGAAAAATTAAAAACCATTTTTTGCAAAATGATATAATGGAGTTGACATATCATATCAGTAAAATAAAAAAAGGCCTAAAATTGTTGCATTATCACTAATTCTTTATTAATTACTATGTTTCCCTTGACTTGACATTGACTCGTTTAATAGTAAATATTAAAAGATGTAGGTAAATTAAATCAATCAATTGACAGTTACAAGGACGTTAAAAACTGTCACCATTTATACTATTCAGAACTTCCTATAATATTTTTCGTTGGTTTCTCGTCACCAGATATATTAGGTAATACTTTGGATTCAAGGGTGGGAGAAGTGTTTGCCCTTATCTTTAATAGGTAATGTTTGACCACTTCTCATAATATTTTTTTTATTTAAATGAGTATTTTACAATTTATAAAATGAATAAATATGTATATAATGATTATTCTTGTAAATGAATACCAGGTCTAAGTAAAAGGGGGTGAAAGACACATGGGAAGAAGTTGGTAGCAGCACTAAGAATTGGGCTTTTGACTTAAAAAATATTTCTGACTTGTATTAATTGCACTGCATTCAATTCAACGGAGTCTGCCGTTGAAACGTCAGCTTTTTTGTCTAAGTCAACACCACACATCGTCATTCATAGCCCACAATGATCAAAATCACTCAATTACCATAATCATTTATTTTCCCATTAGCAAATTATAAAATTTATTATAAATTACATAATATATATTTTTGTATGTAGCAAAATAAAAAAAAATCTACGAGTGAACCATATAACTGGAATCAAACACACTATTACTATTTGACTTCTGTTAGTATTAAATATGCCCATATAATACATCATATATATATATATATATATATATATATATATATATATACATATATATAGCAAAATAATAATTGTCAGATATTTGTAATGAATGCAACGACGTAGTTTCTTCCTTATTTAATATATTATGTGAAGTGAAATGATAATTTGAGAGTAAAATTCCATTCCCACTTGGTAATAGAGAAAGGGAGAGAAATGGTGTGGTTTAGTTGACTTGGTCATGGAAAAGGAAAATGGAAGAACTGTGTTATGGGAGAACTATAATCACGTTGACGGGTCTCTCTTTCTCTTTCTCTCTTCTTCCTCGTAACTCTTTGCACAACCATATCATATTACTATACTACTCATCCGAAAGAGAAGAAATTTGTTGTTTTTTCTTTCATGGGTACTAGTTTTATAATTCATTAACCTTTTCATACCCACGCTTCCTTTCCTTTGCTTTGCTTTCACTGAACAATATCATCTTCTCCTTTTTTCTGGTTTCTGTTTCTGATTAATCTTTCTGGTTAAGTATCAGATTTTGTTGTTTACTTAATTGAGTTCATCACATATAGGTTCAGAAAATGGATTATGATTCCATTCAACCGTTGCTTTTTGTTGACCTTACTTATCTACGATAGAGCTGCTTCATGTTAAATTCAGACGCCTGCTGATTTTTCTGCTTTGAGAACGAAATCAGTGTTTGAATTCTGTAGTAATCTGCTTTCTGGTGCGGTTCAAGGGAGATAATTCTGTTCCAATTCTTGTAAGTTGCTTCTTGCTGTAATTGTTTGTTACAGTGTTTTAGGAATTCCTTTTTAACTTTAGTCTGAATTAAATATAGATTTTTTAACCATATACCAATCTGGGTTTAAAGATTCGAATTGAATATAATTTTTCTCCCAACTCACTATATCTCATTTTGCATCGGGACAATCCATATGAGTCCAAGGAGTCATTTTGTCACCTCTGTATTCAGTATTTTTGGAAAAGCACAAGTTTCTCTGACAGGGGTAATAGAACCAATTTTCACATTCAAATTTATATTTATCTCTTTCTGGTGGCGACATAGAGTCTTTTGATTTCAATATACAAATACAAAATATAAAATCTTCACATTATTTGAAGTTACAAAAAATAATATATGTACACTATAGGTTAGTAAAAGAGCAAAAGAGAAAAAAGGATGAATGAAGAGAAATATAAATATAATAAGTAACGTAATCAAATAAGAAATGAGAGACGCATTTGAAATCAATATTACTAACATTTTAGTTTAGATGCAAATATGGTTTCATTTAATTTTTAGTTCTTAAATGCATAAACGTTTTTTTTTACTGTATTAGTTGTTCTTTCATACAATATGAATAATTTTGTTTCCTTGTCTAATGTGCAGGTCTAGGACACTCTCCTAATGAGAACGGATATTGTTGAAGGGGAGGCCTTACTAAATCCCAGCTCCTTTAAGGTACATAACTATAATTGGATTTCGGTGTTGTGTTTATTGTGAATATTTTCCTTCTACTTTTAATATAGCAATTATATTGATTTTTCTTGAAAAACAGAAAATTCAGCTATGAAGTTAGTGATACTTTTTATTTGTTGATGCTAGAAGAAAACGAAACTGACTTCAATTTTTTCTTCTTTTTGGATATGACATTGCCTTCTTCAACTGCACTGTGATATTAAAACTAACCAATCTATTGATCGGAGTTTATGTTAACAGGTGCATAGCAAAATCTGCATAGAACTTGCAAAATTAGTAGATAGAATCTCAAGAATAGTTCCAGACATAGAGGCGGCACGGCCAGGATTCTCATCGGGAATAGAGTCTCTGTGTTTGCTGAACAACGCAATTGAAAAAGCCAAACTACTTCTGCAGCATTGCTCTGAATGCAGCAAACTCTACCTGGTGTGTAGTCCTGCATCAATAATAGCAAAACAACACACACGCCATTTCATCTTGAACGCGTCCTCAATTTCATACTTCTATCCTAAATGGTCCCTTCAAGTAAACAATTATATAAGTAATTTTTCAAGTATTAGACATCATATTTGATAGTAAACTACATTGTAAATTAATGGATATTCAATACTTAAAAGGTTACTAATATAGTTTTACTAATTTAGAAGATACTTAGGAGAGATAGTAATACGAAGAGGATGTAATTGGTGGTTTATTCATTTCTTTTTTGTGAAGCTTATAAGAAAAACCCGAGCACCTAAAACTACATACGATTTTATCACTTATCAGTGGATTATACTTGCATATTGCATGATAGTGATGGTACTGATGCTAGTTTAATTGGTTTGAATATTACTGTCAGGTGGTGACAGGGGATACAATACTCTCAAGATGCCTAAAGACAACAAGATCATTAGAGAAAAGCTTAATCCAAATTCAGAATATGGTTCCTGTTATGTTGGCTGTGAAGGTCAGCCAACTTATATTCACTGTTCAATTTCCTTCCTGATGCTATTGTATGATTACGATTCTTTTAACTGGACCATTAAACTCTAAAATTTAATGATCATTTGTTAATAAAATCAAGCATATTAACTAGCCTCATCTGACTTTCTTTTTAAGCCTGCCCAAATGGAACTTCATTCCAATAATGTACTTGACATTGAAATATAACTGGCAGGTTTCTAGAATAATTCATGATCTGGAGTGTACGAGATTTGTTCTGGACCCCGATGAAGAAGAGGCTGGGAGGGTTGTGAAAGAGTTGCTCACTTCAACCTCAGATTCAGTCAACGATTCTGAAGCTAGAGCTCTTCAGTTTGCAGCATCTCGACTGAAAATTACATCCCGGAAGGCCATCGTAATAGAGCAACGATCTATGAGGAAGTTGTTGGATAAACTTGGATCGCATGACCTCATGAAGAAAAGGATACTGAAATATCTTCTGCATCTACTGCAAAAGCATGCAAAGCTCATGGTGGTAGAACATGAGGAGAGGGTCTATTCTCCCGAAGAACAAGCTGTAACACAGAACTCTAGTCACGATTCTCTTCGAAGCCATCATGTGGAGTCAGACCAAAGCTTGAACTATGGTCAGTATATAACTCACACCAGTGAGTTGGGTGGAGTTGAACCCCCTGAGCAATTCAAGTGCCCCATATCCTCAAGGTTGATGTTTGATCCTGTTATCATTGAGTCAGGAGTAACATACGAAAGGATGTGGATAAAAAAATGGTTTGAAGAGGGTAATGACACATGCCCAAAAACCAGAAAGAAACTACTCCATACGGCTTTAACTCCAAACGTGGCCATGAAGGACTTTATATCAAAGTGGTGCAGAAGCAATGGAATCTCCATTCCGGATCCTAGCAGGCATGCAGAAGATATTGGCTCATGGGAAGCTTCAAGCACTTCCATTAATAGTATAGGAAGTTATTTCAATGACTTCAACTCGCCAGTGGATCTTACTAACATGTCAATTCGGTCACTTGATACTAGTTTTAATTCAGATGCCTCGCATGGTAAGACCACTCGTGGCTCTAAGTTGATCAAGAGCAGCGACAATTCTGAAAGACATCAAGTTCATACAGAGATACATGATACTGATTTGATGCTCTTGCCTCAACTCCATGATCTTCAATGGGATTCTCAATGCAAGGTCATTCAAGACCTGAAAGATCACTTGAAAAGCAATAGCCAAGCTTTTGTTTCTGTATCAGCAGAGAATTTGGTTGAACCACTCCTCAGATTTCTGAGCAATGCATATGATCTGCGTGATGTTCAAGCCTTGAGAGCCGGAACTCAGCTTCTGTTGGACTTTGTGAACAACTGCAGGTATGATTTCTTTTCCCCTTTCTTTATTTTTTTCTATATTGCTAATTATTTTGCTGTGCTTATTATATTCTCTAATGTCATTTTTCGGCTAAGTGTTGTCTAGATTAATTCATTTCTATCCTTCAAAACCGTGTTCATTTGTTGAAACATCTTTACTATCCTTCAATTCTTTTAATGGTAAATTCGTTTTGTCTTTCTTTAAAATTTCTAAAATATTAAAGATGGTGAAGAAAATACTAGTTGTATTTTTTTATTTTATAAGAAAATAAACATATCACAGTATTGTTTGTTTTATAGTTTTCTCGTTATCTTTTCTTAAAAGGCTTCTTCAAATATTAAGGAAAGAAGGTGCATATAAATAAACTTTTGTTTTGAGTCTTAAACTATTTGAAATTATTAAGTATCCTAAAACAAGCTCTCCAAATAACTAAAAAAAATGAAATTTTAACTTAAAGCTCAGTTACAATTTTATTTTTAAAAAATGTTTCACAAGGATTAAGAAAAAAAAAAGTATATATAAACGTTCCGGAATTATTGCATACACCGGATCATTAAAAGTAAATACCAATCCATGTGAATTATACCCTTTTCAAAATACTTTAATTATAAAATTCAAGTCTTAAAATCGTGACTCATCAATTACTTTTGTCTATCATTATTGTTAATAAGATCTAATATATATATATGATTAAATATTAAAAAAATAAATTTCGTAAGAAATTTTTAAAGAGATATAAATCACATTTAGCATTTTTTTTTTTTAGTTTTGTAATTTTCTTCCAGACTTAAAATTGTTTGATAGTTTATCAGTGCACTTGCCCTTTGATAAGAGAATGACAATTTTTTATATGTATATTATTTGATACAGAAATGGAAATACTGCTTTGAATGAAGAAGCGTTCATTATGTTGGCAAGTTTTCTTGATTCAGAAGCGAAAGAAGAAATTCTTGCCATACTGGAAGAACTGTCAGGATGTGGGTTTAGTAAATCTAAAATTGCAGCATCAAGTGCTCTCAACTCAATTTTAAACGTACTTGATTCCGAAAACAAAGGTTTCCAACAACGAGCTATTAGAATTATGTACAATTTGTCTTTCATTAGTGAAGTCTGTCGCAGCATGCTATCACTCGAGTGCATCCCAAAATTGCTGCCATTTTTCAGAGACAGAACCCTTTTGAGATACTGCATATATATATTGAAAAATCTTTGTGATACTGAAGAGGGTAGGAATAGTGTTGCTGAAACAAAGGGATGCATAACTTCTGTGGCTGAAATACTTAATTCAGGCAACAATGAAGAACAGGAACATGCATTGGCAGTTCTAGTCTCTCTATGCTCTCGTGTGGATTATGGTAAGTTAGTAATGAGTGAGCATGAGAATATCATAACTTCTCTTTTCTTGATCTCCCAGAATGGAAACGATAAAGGAAAGAAAAGTGCGTTGGAATTGATCCATCTTTTGAATGATGTCAACATTGATGACAATAAAGGTTGCCCTGAACCAAATATCAGCAACTCTTGTCGAGATTCCGAGGGTCACCCACCTGAAGAAAATAGACCATCAAAGAGATCCTCTTTTTTGAAGAAACTATCACCATTTTCAAAGTCCAGTTCACATGCATCAAAAACCAAAAGATGATAATCAATTCCTCGGCATTTCAACCTTGTGATCGTATTGTGGGGACAACAGATAATGTTCAGATGAGTCGCATACGTGGGTTTTTCCTTTTCTAGCACTTGCTGCATTGTTAGCGTTAAAGATTCATTCGCAAAGCATCTGCTACTTAATTTTGCACTGTAACAACAGGTAGTAAGATGATGTATAGTTGTGTTTATGATAATGATATATTCTTTTGACATTCCAATTTAGGGCTTGTGAATTGTTAAGATAGTAGACAGTTTTCTGATTTCTCTTTCCCTTTCTGTCAATATACTAGGGAGACCAAATACACACTTCTTGTTTATTCTTATTGTATCTGTGTATATATTAAACACTTCAGGACTTTGGATACTGCTGTAAAATAGATATTATTGCAATGAAGGTGTTTGCCAATATTTAACACTTTTTTGTTTAATTGCATGGACTTGGTGGTACCTTCCAACTCTTTACATTGTTTTATGTGACCAATTTTATATTAGTAATTTAATCTTGGCAAAATTTTAAGGTTGTTGTCTTGGGCTGTTCAAATCTTGAAAAGAGACTCTTCTTGACAACATTTGTCCACTACTTCTAAATCACGCTTAGTTAATTCCTCTAGTTCGCATTGACTTATGACCATTGATAAATTGGAAATCTGATCAAAGGGGACCTTGCTTGTAAGCGATCCTTGTTAGGATATAACGTGTGTGTATATATAGCACACTCCTTGGGTTTTAATTTCCAACCGCTACAGACACCCTCATTCCTTTAAATTAATTCAATTATAGCGTTTGATCCTATGCAGTTTTTTGTAAATCAAAATTCAAAATTAGTCTCTCAAAATAGAATCTTTTAATCTTATTTTTAAGGACTCGTTTTGAATTTTGACATGTAAAAGAAATTAAAGTCCTTTTGGCCTCTTATAATTTTGTACTAAAAGAAAACCATAGTAAGATTTCATAACGAAACATTAATTAATAATCAACCCTGCTTATTTGAGAAACAAAGCTGGCTTCCCAGCATGGTCAAAGCATCCAGTCAGTCAACCAAATTGTACAAGTTATATTTTTCTGGTTTAGGTGGGACTATTCTCGCCAAGTATTATTGTTCATAAGCTTATTAAAAATGGCCTCCTAAGATTTATTTCTCAAACTATAAGCACAAAATACATAGATTAACCAAAAACCTATCCAGGATTCAATTAATTAGATATAACTACCAGGGACATACCGGTTGAAAAAGTAATATATATATATATATATATATATATATATATATATATATATATATATATATATATATATATATATATATATGAAACAAAACGAGTGTATATATATACATATATATATATATAAAAAAAAAAA
>Ga0099825_1005559_pt1 | contig 16113 bp, 6 predicted proteins | sample SiratroredBW_FD_76838 | JGI IMG/M metagenome (GOLD analysis project Ga0099825, IMG submission 76838) | Root nodule microbial communities of legume samples collected from California, USA - Siratro red BW | ecosystem: Host-associated > Plants > Roots > Nodule | place: USA: California | collected...
AATTTTTAATATGATTATATTAAATTAAAATAATTATTATATTAATTATAATTGAATGAGAATATAAAATTATTTAAGTTTTTACATATAATTTATTTATTTGTTTATTTTATAAAATGATGTGGACTTGTTGTTTAATAAAGTACAAAATTCTAAGACTAAAAATATATTATTTTATAATATACTTTTTATCCAATTATAAAAAAATTCATATAAATTATAATTTTCATGATTATTTATGTAATATTTTTTAAAGTTCAACTATATTTGTGAATGATATATTCACAAATATTATTTCAATTTTTAACAACACCAAATAATTTTAAATTAATATAAAAATTTATGTACATGCAAAAATGAACTTTCAATTTAACAATAAATTATAAAAAAATTAAAGAAACATTGAATTTTGTAATATTTAACAAATAATATATTATCACAGGATTTAATAGTTTCAATATATTATTTTATGTTTTTATCAGATATCTTGATTTACTATCTGGTGTATTATCGTATAATTTAGATAATTGTTATTTTATGATGGTTCAGTTAAGAATTAATTTTAGTTGAATAAATTCATACTTCCTTAACTTTCACAAATTTTATTGCTAATCATAGTTACCATCCATAATAGATACTTATTTTTCAAATAACAATTAAATAATTAGATATTTATCGGGAGATGTGAGACAAAGTGATGTAATTTGTTGTTATCTTCAATGAATTTTGCAGTGATGGTATTGATTTGGGAGTTGTGGGCCAAAGTGTAATTTTTTTTGTCATCCTCAATGAATTTTTGCAGTAATGGTATTCATCTTGCAGCCTAGGGAAGCAAAATCTTGGTGAAAGAGCAGCTTAGGGGAGCAAAAACTTAGGGAAGCAAAATCTTGGTAAAATAGATACTAAAAATATGCCATGTGTTACCAAATAGAGACTGCATTATTTGAAAATTCAGATGACTTTTTTACTCTCATGCAGGGTGGCCTTTTTTCGATCATGGTTAAGAACTTTGGTGTTCTGTTATCATCACCCTTTTTCATCACTTTTTGTGAGTTTTAAAATGAAAATTTCATCACGCTTAGGCCGATACTACAAGTTTTAAAAGAAAATTAATATTTTATTTTAATAAACTGATGAACAACTATCAATCCCAATATTAAAAATTATTATAGGTTTATGTTCTATTTCCATACATGTGGGAAGGGATAAAATAGTCTCTTACAGTGAATGATAAGAAAACTTGACTGCAACTTTCATAACATTGCACAGACATTATTAAATTGAATCGAACATATAGAAACAGTGTTAAAAATACAGTGAACATCCTTATAAACAAAAACTTTTATTTTGTTGAATGTGATTTAAGTGGATGTAACAGTAGGCAAAACAAGACAAATGCTTGAAAAACTGAATATATGTTCTATGTCACCGAATAGAAGCGGTACCATTTGAAAATTCTGATGCCTTCTACTACTGCGGATTATTTTATCTACACCATGATCATGGTTAAGAATTTTGATATGCTGTCACCGTGACCCTTTCTTTCACTGTTTTTACTAACGGTGACATTCTATTCCCTCTTCATCATCACCCTTTATCTTCCTGTTCATACTAACGGTAATATCCTATTCCCTCTCTGTATCTTCTTAATGCATGTTTCAAGATCTGTTTGTATATGCAAAGTTCCACTTTTTATGCCTTTTTTGACATTTCCTTTTAAAAGTGTATTTGTATCTCCAGAGTTACACTGTAGACTATGAGCAAGGAAAACAAATAATCAATAAATGAAAAAACATATGAAACCACTAAAAATTCGTATCCTAATTTTCTGCAAATATACAAAAAAAAATTTATATAACAACACATATTTAATTTCATAGACTTTGGTCCATTCTCTCATTATTATCATTAAGGATGATATCCTATTCCCTCTCTATATTTTTTCAACGCGCTTTAAGGATCTGTTTGTATATGCACAGTTTTACTATATGTATCTTGTTAATGCTTCTTTAAGAATTTATTTGTATCAGCAAAGTTTCACTGTAGACCACGAACAAATAATAAATATATATATATAAAACTAATAAAAATTTATACATTAATTTCTGAAAATAAAAATTTACACAAAAATTTTATTTGTCTATCTTCAATAAATTTTACAATGTTAGTATTCATTTGGTAGCTGAGGGAAGCAAAATCAAAATCATGACGAAAGAGATACTGAACGTGCTTAAGGAGGCTGAGTGGGAGACTTGTCTTCTTTAGCACAGAGACTGCACCATTTAGAAATTCTGATGCATTTTCTCTCCTGCATGCAGAGGGGAACATTTTTGTCCACACCATGTGCATCAAGGTTAAGAATCCGATTTGCTGTCATTATCATCCTTTTTTTCCTATTCTCAATAATGATGACATCCTATTGCCTCTCTGAATCTTCTTAATGCTTCTTTATTTATATATACAGTTTTACATAGACTAGCAAGGGAAAACAAACAACGATAAATAAAACAACATATAAAACTGATAAAAATTTTAAAAACATAAAAATTATATAATATATCATCACAGGATTTAATAGTTTCGTATATTATTTTTGTTTTTATCAGATATCTTGATTGACTATTTGGTGTATTGTCCTATAATTTAGATAATTGTTATTTTACGATGGTTCAGTTAAGAATTAATCTTAATTGAATAAATACATACTTCCTTAACTTTCACAACTTTTATTGGTAAAATATAGAATTTGAAGTTTGTTATGAATTTGGAGTGTAAAGAATGAGACATTTCATTATTTCAAAACTTAACCTTAATTATAGAAATTAAGAACCTTATAAAATAACAACTGTAAGACTCTTAAAATACAAATTTAGACTGTTTTATGCTTAGGCCGATCTTACAAAGTTTTAAAGAAAAATAATATTTTATTTTAAATTAGACAAAGAACTATTTTCATACATGTCCAATGAACATTGCACGGACATTCTTAAACTTTTATACACTGCACGACATTACTAAATTTGAATAAAAACAGTATTAAAAAAATGGTAGACATAGTCACAAATATTTGATAATAGATATGTACTTATTCTTTAAATAACAATAATATCTATGAAAGTAAAAAGTAAAATAGCAGAAATTTTTGTTTTGTTAAATTGATAGAGTAGTAGGTAAGACAAGCCAAATGCTTGAAAAACTGAGCATAGGTCATATGTTATTAAACAGATGCCACACCATTTGGAAATTCTTCTGATGATTTTTACTCTCATTTAGGATTATAGATGTGTTACATAAAAAAGCATACAAAATCAATAAATTTTCATACCCTTATATGTTTAAGAATATGAACACATAATCAAAAGTGCACTTTCTGTCTGATTTATTGTCACATCAAACAGAATTTGAATAACTAATGTCACCCTCCATGTACTTCATTTTCCACAGGAAACAATGTATTATATTTGTAGTGTGTCAACTCTTTTTCTCACATAGAGATCATATTCAATTGAGTCCATCTAAAAATCAGCATACAAAAAGAGTGTACTTATCTCATGCATATAAAATTCTTGTTTAGTCTGTAGCTGTACACTGTCATATATACCAATTCATCCAATATTCCATTTAAAAAGGATAATTCTACATCCAGCCCCTTCTCTCTGGTTTAGACTGCAAGTGCTCCATATGAAATTGAACTGAAACATTTGAAATTGGTTTGTTACTTGTATTTCATTTTACCTCCACGAGTCAGTTCATCTAATTATACATACTATATGCACCAAATTGTTATACATCGTGAAAACAAACTTAATACCAATTTATTAAAATAAAAATGTATGTATAAAAAAAATTAAAAAAACACTTAAGTGTAAAATTAGAAATGTACTTATACACATAGCGAAATGCGAGAAGAAGTAACCTATTGTGTGTGGCAGTGGCACACACTTATATGCTAATTCATAAAGACAAACATAATGGTAAAATTGCATTTCTTTTTGAATTGTGTAATGTCATTATGGTAGCCATAAAAGATAACCTACTCCTATGTCTCTTCACTGTTCACTCATTCATTTCTTCCTCCTTCCCACCTAACCCTCTCACTGATTTTTTTTTGTTTTAGAAAATTGAAACTTTGTAATAAGTGATTGATTACTTGGGTTATAAAATAAGTGAGATACTTGATTATACACTATCTTCCCTTGCCAGAGACATATATTCATACTATAGGTTTGTCCGTAACTATTGATATTGTACGTTAATCTTAATTTTTCTCTTATTTTTTTTACTAAGTATTGGATTTGAGAGTCATGGCTGATATTGTACGTTATTCATTGTTTTTTTGATTGAATTTGGTGGGAATGCTTTAATTATATTTAATCATATAACTCATCTTAAATTTATGAATGATATTTGAGATATTTAATTAAATAATATTTACATAAGAATTGTAATATGCGTAATTTCAAAAAATTGGTTAACTTACTAAGTTTTGTATTTCTATTTTTCTACTTGACTCTCAATTTAAAACACTTGAGTATTGTTACATATGAAATTTTAAAATATATTTGATAATGTAGTTGATAAATATTTAACTTATAAGTTTGACTCAATAAACTATTTTATCAAATATTAGATATTGGTATTAGTTAACATATATAAAAGATAAATTAGTTTAACTTAAAACTTGGGCTGATAAACTGTGATATCAGACATTAACTAATAGGTAACATTTATAATCGATAAATTAGTTAGACAAAATTCTCAAGTGTTAAGTTTTTAAAATATAGAATTACATAAAAAATACAAATAAATAAATTTTATCATATAAAATAATTATATTTTTTTAAAAAATTATTATGTAATTATAATTTTAAATATTTTAAATAACTAATTATTACATTTTTTTAGTACTTTTGCTTATATTTAAAAAATTATATATGATTTTTTTTATTTTGTCAAGTCATTTAATTTAAATAAATTCATTGAATAAGTATTAATTAAATTTAACGTCTATTTATTTTTTAAGAATTTAAATATGTTTTATTTCTCAATATAAATGGATGTTACATTAAATTTATTTTTTTCAAATTTTAAGTATTTTTTTTTTTATTAAAAGTTGATATGTTGACATATTAGACAGTAAACTACTATATAAAAGTTCAACACTTATCCAAAATTTGCATAAAAGAGAATAAGAAAATAATGTGTTAAATATAATAAAAAATTAAAATAAGTTACCATGTATGAGTGAATTAGCATATAGCATACACTTTAAAAACTCCATAAATAAGTTATTCTAAGTTACCTTAACACAAAGTTCTATATTTATCAATCTAAATTATAATTACTAACTGAATTATTAAATACAATAAAGATATATCTAATACCATGTTATAATAAATTATAAATGGTACCTGTTCATACTTTGTAGTAAATTATTGTATCACTAAAAGATATTAGATGTTTCAATTTGTTAAATAATCAATTTAATAAATAATAGTCACACATGTTGTTTTCTTATACGGGGTTTAAATAGTCTTCGTACAAAATTTGTAATGAAATTTAATTAAGTTTATTAGTTTTGTTTAAATTTTATTAATAACTAAGATAATTAAACATATCAACTCTTTAATAACATGTATGCTTATTGAGAAAATATTAACCTTAATTATAATATATAATTAATTTTAAAAATATTTTACCATTTATTTATTATTTTATAAATTTAAAATCTTTAATTATTTTGAAGGTCAATTATATAAGAACACTAACACTTATTCCAACAGTTTAAAGAAGTTCAAACAAAATTAAAAAAATAAAATTTGTGCAATAAGATTATAAATATGTTTTTTAATACATGATCCAAATATTATTTTCAATACATTTTCTCTCCTGAATTAAAAATAATCTTTTATGATGTTCATTACATATTGATTAAAAATAGTGTGCATTAAAAATAATTAGTATACTTTTAGAGTACATAGAGAAGTTAAGGAACAACTTATGACCATAATAGAACTTTGCTTTGTTTGGTTTTGCGAGGCTGACGTAATAAACCCAACTTTCTCTTCTGTACCCGATTCACTCCTATTCGGGCACAAAACAAACGCTCACTCCCCCTTCTGTACCCGACTCGTCACAATAAATAGTGGCTCAGTTCTCTGTTTTCCTCACTCATTCTCAATTTCTCTACCTCACAAACATGGTTGCCCCTGTCCGACCTCAGTTTGTTCTCTTTGGATCCTCCATCGTTCAAATGAGTTTCGGCCATGGCGGTTGGGGTGCCCATCTTTGTGACATCTATTCTCGTAAGGTATAAACAGTCATTTATTGTATTTTCTTTTACCCCTCAACAAGGTTTCTTCCACTGTTGCTCCACACTACAATTACAATTGCAGCATCATGACATGCATCCTTGTATCACATCTGTGACATCCTTGTATGTCATGTCGCATGCTTTTTTTTGTCTTTTTCAACAAGTTCAGTGGCAGCCTTTTTTCTTTTCTTTTTTTCTTTCACTTTTATACAGAGAGAGCACTTACCAAATCTTCAATCTAAAAAGTTACTGCATTTTTGTGCAAATTCCGATCACACATTTGTGATTTGATGTCTCTAGAAAGTCTTTCCATGTCGGAATGGGAGACAGGATTTTAAAAAAGTATCCTGCCACTGAAATTATTTTAAGTTTTAATTATTTTACCTCAATTTTTTCAAGGGTTTTGGGTGTGTGTCAGCGCAATTGTGGCTGCATCTCTTCATTTTCTGTAATACAAACAGCAACTGCAGCATGCATTTAACTCTTTTAATGAAAATTAACATCAAAATAGTTCTTTCTCTGACTAATTATAACGAGATTGAGGGAGTAAATTTTCTGCATGTCATCTGCTCCAAAGGATTCCGGTTTAGTAGCTTATCTTTGACTTTTTTTTCTCATTAATTGAGTATAATATTCCAAGCAAAAAGTGGATTTGAATGAACTTACTTTCATTACATGAATTACTGTGGATTCAAGCGTGACACCGTGATTGATTTCTCCGAACTTGTTACTATCATTCCACATGGTTAAGTATTCCCTCAGATAGAGGCAATACAGTAAAATAAATCTAATATATCTATATCTATTTGACCTGGTGGTGTCTTCAAATTTTGTACTTTATCCTTCTTAATGGCCTACTAAGCTATGGTCTGGATGACTCCAAGTAAAAAGCCTGTGCAGGGGGGAGATAATAGTACGCATGCACTATCTTCTGTGGGAATGTGTCCAGATCAAGAAACTTTTTCTTTTTGTTTTTCCTTCTCTAGTGAACTGTTGAGAATGGTCATTTTTAAGTCATGATGGTACAATTTTTTTTGCTGTAGGCTGACATAGTGTTGCGGGGATACTACGGATGGAACTCTCGACGTGCCCTCGAAGTCATGGATCAAGTTTTTCCAAAGGTATTGTACCTTAAAAGCAACACTATTCATGTGACAGAACTCAACCAAAATTATGCATTTGGTGTAGCTATTCTTCACTTTATCTTATGTTTGATTGTCTTATGCTTTAGTTTAAAATGATGTATGGGACATAACTCACAGTTTCTTGAAATAATACATGATCCTTTTCTGGTTCTAATGTATTTCTGACTTTCCAGGATGCTGCAACCCAGCCTTCTCTTGTGATAGTTTATTTTGGAGGAAATGATTCCATGGGTCCTCATTCATCTGGCCTAGGCCCTCATGTTCCTCTTGATGAATATATTGAAAACATGAGAAAGATTCTGATTCATATTCAGGTAGGTCTGCTATGTTAATCACTCAGTTCTTTCTTTCTTTTTATAAGTCCACCTAGCCTCTCAGTAGAGACTGATATTTTCTCTTGAAGATACACAGAGAAGTAAACTTTTGATTTTGTCAATATGGAAGCTAAACCATTTCTGTAAACTGTCAAGCTTTAGAAAATAAATTGATTTATTGAAGGACCTTTTGCTGACAAACATAATGTAATGATTCGGATAAATATGAATGGAGAAAACATCTAAAAGAAAAAAGATATCTATGAAAAAACTGAAAAATTATTTGCAGTTATTCAGGAACTCAGCAGATTGTAACTTCTATACTGAAGAAAAATAGATCTTAGACTCGATGTTCTTTGCCTACTATGATGATCATAAATGCATTTTTAAAAGTAAAACTATTATTTGTAATTTGATGTGAGAATGTTGACTGTCAGGGTCTTTCTGAGAGGACTCGGATCATTGTGCTCAGCTGTCCTCCTGTGGACGAGGAAAAACTGCGTGCAAACGCTAGGTAGCCTGAAGATATATTTTATTTCACACTTTCAATTCTGTAGTGTACATATATTCAGTTAATCACTAAGTTCCAATCTTAACTCTTTATTTCCCTTTCTTAATCAGTCCAGTACTTAGTGAGCTGGTAAGAACCAATGAATTGTGCCAAAGCTACTCAGAAGCTTGTATTAAGCTATGCAAGGAACTGGATGTCAAAGTTGTTGATCTCTTCACTGCATTACAGAAGAGAGATGACTGGAAGAATGTTTGTTTTACGTAAGTTTCATTACCTCTGGGATTTATCTTTTATTCTTCTCAAATACTATGATATTTCAGAATGGTGTTATGTTGCAATCTAATTGTTTAATACCCAAATCCTTTAGTAGCTCTTTGCCAGTATCTTCAATAATATATTGACATCCATCTATATCCTCAATAATATAGAAAAATCTCAAAGATTGAAGGATGATTTCTGTCTTAATTTCCATGTCTGAGACACTAAATTGATGCACATATTCTATGTGAGTTATGGGCCAAAGTGATGTAATTTGTTGTCATCTAAAATGAATTTTGCAGTGATGGTATTCATTTAGCTGCTGAGGGAAGCAAAATCGTGGTGAAAGAGATACTGAATGTGCTTAAGGAGGCTGACTGGGAGCCTTGCCTCCACTGGAAATCCTTGTCCACCGAATTTGCAGAAAACTCACCATATGATCTGGTTGCTGCTGATGGCAAAACTACACTGAATCCTTCTGAGTGGACTTTTTACAGAGAGATTCAGTGGGATTAGGTTGTTAGGTTATCGACCTTGATATTATCTATTTGTCTGATTTCCATTCATGTCTGTCAAATCCTACAGGATTTAGTGGTTTCTTATGTTGTTTACTTATTTATCAGTATTTATCAGACATCTTGATTTACTATTTGGTGTATTGTCTTATGATTTAGATAATCTATGTTATTTTATGATGGTTCAGTTGAAAATTAGTTTGATAGAATAGATTCTTTCTTCCATAGCTATCTGCAAAATTTATTGGTAAAATATAGAATTTGGTTATGAATTTGGAGTGTATAAGAAATGAGACAATTTATTATTTCAAAACTTAAAACTTTAATTATAGAAGTTAAGAGTCTCACAAGAAAAAAAACTGTAAAATTATGAGTTTTAAAATACAAATTTAGACGGTTCTATGCTTAAGCCGATCTTACAAAGTTTTAAAAAAATAGTATTTTATTTTAATAAACAGATGAACTACTATCAACTCCAAGATTAGAATTTAGACATTGGACTAATTTCTTTTCTCATACATGTGGGAAGGACAGAGTAGCCACTTATAGTCAACCATAAGAAAATTTGACTACAACTTTTACAATAACTAGAACTTTTTATACATTGCACAGATATTCTTTTGGTGTAAATATTTGATAATAGATATTTATTTGTATTCTTTAAATAACAATAATATCTGTCAAAGTAAAAAGTAAAATAGGAAATGTGATTTACATTGCTGGAGTAGTAGGTAAGACAAGTGCTTGAAAAATTGAGCATACTCTATGTCAAAAACAGAGACTGCACCAGTTGGAAATTCTAATGCATGTCACGAAACACAGACTATACCAGTTGGAAATTTTGATGCCTTTTGCTCTCATGCAGGGTACAGACGTGTTACATAAATAGCTTGACACGGACCTTTTTGTTCACACTAACTGAATCATGTTAAGAACTTTAGTGTGCTGTCATTGTCACCCTTTTTTCCCTGTTCTCACTAATGATGACATATCTGCAGTTCCTTTAAAGGTCTGTTTGTATCTGCAGTTCCACATGAGCAAAGAAAACAAACCATTAATAAATGAAAAAATATATAAAATAAAAAAATAAAAACATAAAAATTCATACCTTAATTTTATTTGTTTTCTTTGCAAAATGATTTAGCCTGCTACCTTCCATCTTAAAGGCATGTTGACTGATGTAATTCTTTTGTTAATCTAGACCTGCATTTATGACTAGCTTGTAAGTTGTAACACTTCCTCTTCAATTCACTGGTTTTCATGTCTATAAAATTTAAACTGTTGATCCTTGAAAGATTGGAATGATATTGATTTGGTTTTTGATCTCAATAGATAAATGATATTGATGTAGTTCTGGAAAGTTGGAGATTACATGTCCTCTAAATAAATTGACATCAATCTATATCCTCAGTAATATAGAAAAAATGACATCAAATTAGTCCCTAAATCCTGCTGTCTGTGCATAGAAGGATGTTTCAGTCTTGATTTCCATGTCTGAGGCACTAAATTGATGCACATGTCTTCAATAAATTTTGCAGTGATGGTATTCATCTAGCAGCTGAGGGAAGCAAAATCAAAATATTGAACGTGCTTAAGGAGGAGGCTGATTGGGAAACCTTGTCTCCTTTAGCACAGATAAATAACAATAATGTCTGTCAAAGTAAAAAGTAAAATAGCAGAAAAACTGAGCATACGCCAGATGTCACAAAACAAAAACTGCACCATTTAGAAATTCTGATGCCTTTTGCTCTCATGCAGGGACTGAGCTTTTTGTCCACACGATCTGCATCATGGTTAAGGATCTGCGTATGCTGTCATTATCATCTTTTTTTTCCCTGTTCTCACTAATGATGACATGTTGTTCCCTCTCTGGATCTCTTGATGCTTCTTTACTTGTATCTGCAGTTTTACTGTAGACTAGAAAGGCAAACCAAACAACAATAAATAAAAAAAACATATAAAACCAATAAAAATTTAAAAAGTAAAAATTCATAACTTAATTTTCTGCACAATAAAAAGAGATTTACACAAAAAAATTATATATATTAAGTAGTAATATTACCATATAAATGTTACACTTTGTAAGATCATAAATACTTTTCATATAATTAATTATGTTAGTAATTGTTATCAATTTGTATGTTTTTATTATAATAAAATAAATCATAAAAATAATAGATAAAATATTTAATATTTCATTTATTTTCAATTATATTACTCAATTTAAATAATTTTATTTTTTCTTTACTTTTCCTTCTCTCGTGTTTTATCTTTTAATCCAAAAATAAATATTAGTGTAGAATGTTTAAAAAACCTTCATTTTATTAGGGTAAATAATATTTTCCATAGCAGTTGCGATTTTTCATTGTTAAGTTTTGATAAATGAATTAGTAAAATGTTAAAGTGATCGTGATATCATTGACGTACTTTTTCATATATTCTAATGATAAATTATAATTTTCATTCTTACAGGTTAAAATGTTATGATTAATAATATGATATAATAACCAAGTAATCTATTGAGGGTATAAGTAGATAAATGAGATTGATGTAAATATTTCATTAATTAAGTTAATAGTTTTCTAAATAAATAATTTAATCATTTAAATTCATTTTATAAAATTACTATATTTATCAGTTATCTTCGGTTTTTTCTTTAGTTTGTTAGTCATTAGTTCTTTATTTTTTTAAACTCTAAGTATATCCTAAGAATGTAATAGAGAGACAAAGATAATTTACTGAGTCATAATTATTTAGATTTTTTTTTTTTTTTTGGGTTGTTTGCATGATTTTGAATAAGTGATTGGATGTGAAATTTGATGGCAAAGATTAATCTTTGTTTGTTAACTCAATATGCTAGCGGTGCTTTAATTTAATAATTAAAGTTTTCTACGAGTAAGTTGGACCTTCTTGTGTTAAAAATAAAATTTTTGGATTTTAGTTTGAAGTAGCTAGATTTTCTAGGTAAGAAAAATTATCTTTAAAAATCTTTTTATGATAAATTTAAGGTAGAGTTTAGTTTAGTTGTAAAAGCTTTTGGTATAATAGTTAATACGGTGCATCATTTAAGTTTTTTTCATCTCGCGGTGACGTGAAATTGTGTTATTGTTACTTTCACTTCGTTTGAGTATATTTGACTTTTATTTTTAGTTACAAAGTTGTGGTGTCTTTATCCTATGATAGAGATTAGTAGAAGATGGTTGTGTTTTTGCTTTTTGAATTTTGTTTTCTTGTTTAATTTGATAGTATTTTTTTTTTGTTGATGATACTTTGTTTTGATTATGATGGATTGTGCCTAATAAAATATTCACATAATCCAATTTGTGTTTTTAGTCAAAGTGACCATCGAGATTTCTAGTTTACATTTTGATGGTTCAAATGGTTAAGTGGTAATAAAAAATAATGAAAATGAAAGGAGAAACATTAGTGAGAAATAATGTTATGTGTTGAAGTAATAATGTCATTTTGAGTTTAAAAAGAAATAAAATCATGAGTTTTAAGTTATAGATAATTAATTTGGAGTAGTTCAAACTTATTATCATTATTGGAGTATTGATATAATGGAAAAGTATGTATGATAAGATATTGAGTTAAGATTAAGATTTGTACTAAAATGAGTTTTGAACATGCATTACATAAGTAAAATTTGGTTTTTCTAAGTGGAATGGCGGTATTGATTTGAGAATTCATTACAAATTAGTGTTGTATAGTTTGAATTATTCAAATTAGGTATGAATGAGTTTAAGTGATTATATTATATAATGTGTTATATGATATTTTTGTTCAAGTAAGATTGGTCATTTAAGTGAAATTAAGACCCAGGTTGAGTTGTTCTTGGTTTAGTTTTATTCAAGTGAAATGATTTGTTATTTAAGAAAAGACAAGTACTTGAAAAATTTTGTAAGAATAATAAATATTGTATGTATATGTAATTAGTTTTTTTGTGATTTTTTTTTTTTTTTTACATGCATCGGAGAGAATGTAAACTTGGGGTTTAGGAAGAATAATGTGTATAGTATGGTAGTTTAAGTTCAGGGTCCAACATTGCTTTTTATGAGCTTATAGTCCAATATTTTTAAAAAACAATAATAAAAAAGTGAAAGTTTTAATTCTATTTTACTAGTTTAATAATTCTATTATTTGCATCCTGTTTTTATTTATTTGCACTCTTAATACTATTAACTGAACTCTCACGTTTCATAAAAAAAAAAAATAGAAAGAAAACACAAAAACTTGGAACTATTTCGTTTGGCCCAGTATTTAGTATCTGCCTCCTAGTCTGTTGGTATGTATCACTTATTTTCAAAAAAATTTGAGTCTAATTCGTTTGGTCTAGTATTTAGTATCCATCCTCTAGTTTGTATTATGTATCTTACTTATTTTGAAAATAAAAAAGAGAAAAAGTTGGGCTTATCTTGCTAGCCCAATAGGTTTGAACTTTTTTTTCTTTTACTCTATTTTTATTTTACACCTCTCACATTTTTAGTTATAGTTTTTTTTTTATTAAATGTTTTGTATTAATTTTATAAATATGTCACTATTAAATTTTTTATGTAATAATTAATTATTTTTTATATTATAATGTATAAATAATTTTAGATACTTGTATGATCGTACACGTTATCTGGTATTTAATTTTATTATTTCAAATGTTTTTTTATATATCAAATACGTGCACACGTCATGTGATGATTTTAAAAATAATCTTTATAGAATATAATGTTCTAAATAATATTAGATACGTGTATGAGTGCACTTGTCATCTGATATTTAATTTTATTATTCTAAGTATTTTCTTATAGATATCAAATTGTCACACACATCATATGATATTTAATATGAAGCTGGATGATGAAAAGCTAATACTTTCCTTATATGACTCTAACCCAATTTTACACATCTGTTTTTCATAACAAATTATGGTAATCACTTTTCTCTTATTTTTTTAAAATTCATTTTATAATTTTGTCATGACCTCCGTATATATATACATGGTATGCATCTTAAAATATATTTGAATCAATTTTTAAATCAACATTAAATTGATTGACTACATTCTTATCAATCAATTCAATAATCATTTATAAAATTATTTTAAAATTTGGTAATATTTCATTTCACTCATTCTTAAACTCAACATTTTCTTTCCAACATATTTTAAATATAATAATGACAAAATATTGTGAGATTCTTGTCAAATAAATTAAAAAACGAACATTCCTAACATATTAAATAAATTTTTATAAATATTTGATATATACTAAATGATAAAAACTTATAAAAAGCATGTTTATCGTTTGTCTAAATAAAATATGATCAGACTTAGATCATAAGCAAAACACACTTTGCATCATACTTGATGTTCGTTAAAAATATATTTTAACATTTTGCTATTTATGCACAACATCAAAACCAACCAAAAAAAACTGTTAAATTGTGATCTAAGAGTAATATAAGTATCTCTCAAATATAATTAATTGAATTGTTTGTTTCTTATTTTCGTGGTAATAATGTTCAATTAAACTCACTAACATTTAGTTAAATTCATAAAAAAAAAAAAGAGTTAAAGCTTCCAACATTGCAAATACAATAATGGCGAGCAAAAGTAATAAAATATATGAACAACTAACATTTTTTTTGGTAGGAATTAAACTTTAAACATAAACTTCATAGTAATCAAGAAAATATTTTTAACAATGGATGTATTGAAGATTTATTTCTTTTACTCCTCGTGATTATGTTTGTATTGTTTGAAAGCTTGAAGCTCGTTTATGTTGAAAATAATGTTTTTATTTAAAAGTACAAAATAGTTACCCTATTTTTAATTTGCTTAGTATTTTAAAAAATTTGTAAAGTAAACGTTAAAAATAAATTTGGGTTTTCCAAATAATTAAAAATAGAAAACAAATTAAAAACAAGTAACAATTTGGTAATTAAAAATTCAAATAATAAGTACAACAAAAGTTGTTAGATCCTTAATTTTTATAAAATTACTCTGAATAGTTTTTTAGTCCCTATAAAATAATTTTTTTATTTCATCTCTTTAATTTCGGCTGTTATAATTTTTATTTTGATTTTGCAATACTTCTATTTGATTTGATGGTTAAATCTAATAGTAGAATCTTAAATCAAATGAAATCAAAAGTAAAAATACAGATACACACTTATATTATATGAAAAAAAAGTATCCTTTATTTAATCAAATTATTGTATTTAATGAAATCAAATTGTTTTACTACAATTACTTTAAAAGTCTTATTTAAAACTAAAAGAAAGTACAAACATATTTTACACAGCACCATCATAAAACAAAAATATGGAGAAATGGAATTTTATGTGGTTTTGCACTGTGGCGGCTAATCCGACAAATTTCAAACGCGCCATTTCAAAACTGAAATTTTAAAAACGCGCCAAAATCACAAAAATTGCAAGAAAAACAAACCCTAGTTTTCTTCCCCAAAATCAAACGCCTTCCCTTTTTCATTTTCATCTCAATCACTTCGCCACTTCATTCTTTCATTTTGATTTCGTTAATTCGATCTCCAATTTCGTACCCTAATCTACTATCACACAAACCCTAACTAGCTCTCCGCTCACTTTGTCAGTCTCTTGCGGCGGCACGATTCACTTTATCATAGCACAGGTGCATTTCCTTCTTTAAGTTCTAATGCATAACCGAGCCAATGTCTTCTTATCAAAATTGCGTTAATGTATTTATCCAAAATTCAAATCTTCTAAATTCTATTATCCTCTGCTTCTCATCTCTATTTTCCGAAATTTTGTACAACTACATATGTACACACGGTAAGGTTGAAGCTGGATTTTTATTTTTTTTTTATGTTGGTTATTGTGCTTTCTGGAAATTGGGACCGTCGTCTTTTTTTTTTTTTTTTTTTTTTTTTTTTTTGTTTAAATAAAATTTCTTCTTTCTAAAACATCATTTGCCGTAAACAACACTTATACTTCTACATAATATCCCTAATTGCTTGATTTGATCTCAGAAAAAAAAAAAAAAAAAAAAAAAAAAGACGACGGTCCCAATTTCCAGAAAGCACAA
>Ga0099825_1005560_pt1 | contig 16111 bp, 3 predicted proteins | sample SiratroredBW_FD_76838 | JGI IMG/M metagenome (GOLD analysis project Ga0099825, IMG submission 76838) | Root nodule microbial communities of legume samples collected from California, USA - Siratro red BW | ecosystem: Host-associated > Plants > Roots > Nodule | place: USA: California | collected...
ATTGCATTATAAGTTTCTTTAAAGAATTTGTATTCTCACATCGAAAAGAAAATTTTGAAAAGAATTAAAAAGGGTTCAATTCACCCCCCCCTCTTGAACTTGGGCCAAATACTTACTTTAACAGAATCTATGAAGGTGGAGAAATAAACACTCTAGAATATGTTGTCTTGAATTTTTGGACCTTGTAGTTGGATCAAACCCTAACCCTAAGAGAGAGAGAGAGAGAGAGTTAGAGCCTAGGGTATGAGTTATGGGTGACACCTACACATGTTTCCAATTCTCCTTGCCACATGTCACTTTGCTAATGAAGAGGATCCTCTCATTCATGGCTTGACATGTGTCATTCTCTAATTGGATAATTTTCAAGAAGCTTGTCATAGTAGCTAGGGTTAGGGTTAGGATCAATCTTAATTTTTATATAAATAAAGGTGCTCTCCTCTTTAAAATAACTTTGATCAATATATTGAATTATTGCCAAATTATTTTCAACACTTCTCTAGCTAGATGAGTCTTACCCAAGACTCTTTTTAACCTTCCTCCTATGTGTTGACCTAGCTTCACTTTGAGAAATTCACTTTCAAATCCATCTCACATGTCCAAACAACAATTTTGTGCTACATCCATCTCAAATCATGTCCACAACAACAATATTTCAAGAAAAAGCACATTGAAACGTGAAATTGAAGTTAAAATTGTATTAACAATTTCGTAACAAATGACATTAAAAAGATACTAACAATAACAAAAACAAATGAAAGAAAAATGACAATAAAAAACTAAAAGAATTAATCTCCGAATATAAGGTAAATGACATTGGAATTTAAAGTAATATTTTGATTTTCTATAAGGAGGAAGAATAGAGAAAAAGATGAAGAATGAGATAAAATTATTAATTTTAGATAATAACATAGCTAAGTTTGAGCTTATAGAAGACAACTTAATAACATCCTTAAACAAATACTAAATCGAATTTAAAGGAAACAAATAATAAATAAATATTTGAAGCTTTCAGATTATATATCTGTATACTGTGATGGACTCTGAAATATTTTGCCAAAAAAAAGTAAAATGCATCTTTATGTTTAAGAGAGTCTTATGAAAACTCTAGGCAAGAACATGCATATGATGTGTGTTGTGAATGTAATTATAAATTTTTAATGTACTGCAATGAAAGGCGACCAACCAACAAGAGTTCAATGTGATATTGAGTTATTGTCTAAAGAAATTAAATAACCCCGAAAGATAGTGCTATAGTGAAAGCAGTGACATTAATGTGGTGAGGTGTTAGCGAGGTAGAAGAGTCATGATCAGCCCTTGAGAACAACAGGAAGGTAATTAAGGAAATTAATAAGTTTCTGCACAAATGGCAAGTTTCTCTCCACTTAGCCATATAAACATAATGAGTTGAAAGGCTTGAACTACATAACAAAGTCATAAAAGTTCTCAGTGGATCCGGACAATATTTTACATGCATCAGTTTACCTTGTGAGGGTTTTTCACCCATTAAATAGATTTCAACAAGTTTTAGGATGGAGAAGGCAATAGGCAAACCACAAGTTTTATTAGATTTATAACGAGGATTATAAATTTAATAGATGAATTTTATAAGATATTTTAATTGAAATAGGTATGATGAGAAAGTTATAAAATTTAGAAGTCTGAGTCTTGAATAATATTATGAATCATAAAAACAAAAATAATAATTTTAATAAAATCTTTTTAATTCATTAATTATTTATTGGTTCATCAATCTCTTCATTTAATTATAATATTATTCTTTATTTAATGATAATCATATTAAAACAATATTTAAATACAATAATTGAATTATGTTCTTAAATTTTAAAAATTAAAATGTAAATAAAATTTACTAAAGTTTAAATCTTATAAAATCATTATATTGAAACAAAAGTTAAAAAGATAAAATAATGTATATAATGATAGCGAAATTAGTAATATAACCCCCCTTGTGTTAGAAAATGACAAATAGATGATAATGTTCGAAACACTATTTATTACAATATGATATTTAGCTTAACTTATTAAAATAGATTTAACTTAATTTAAAATAGATAAAGTTTTATTTTTTTATTTACAAAATATTTTAATCATATTATTTATTCACATTAGATCTTTAATAATTTTTATATCTATTTATGAATGGTTTATAAGAGTTAATATGATAATATAATTTGGGTTTAGAATTAATTTAATCTTATAATTAGATTATAAGTCAAAATTTTCTATTTCTTATTTAGTAAAGAAAAGAATTATTAAAATGCCATTAAATTCCAATCCATAAACTAGAATAATGAATTTTTTTCATTATTTTTATGATCGAGAAAAAAAGTAATATAAATAGAAAATACATTTAGTTGTTTATTTTTTTTTTCCTTTAAGTAAAGTCATAGTTTCTTATCATATTGTCCATTTTTTATTGTTAAATGATGTAATATTTAAAGAGTGTCATAAATTACCTTTTAGAGATAGTGAATTATCATGTTCAAGTATCTTACCAAAGATCTATGTAATACACATAGGTTCTGTCAATCAATATATTTCAAAATTCCTAATTTATAGATTAATATGTATGAAATATGATAATTAACTAGATCAAATTATGAATTTTGGTGTCTAGATAAAGTATTTTCTTTAATATGGAAAGTGTGTAACTCTTATTTGGAGACACTTCATGAATTTTATTTACATAATGTTTTCATCCTTGGAAACTGAGTTTTCATTCACTTACATCATCTGATTCAGGAGCAATTGATATTTTTTTGAGTAAAAACAAAGTAATGAAATTTTTTAGCGAGCATTTGGATCTGAATAGATTGATCACTCATGATTATTTGAGAGAAGTGTGACACATGATTTCAAGATCCAACTTTTTGAGCAATAAAGTGCAAAAGTATGCAATAGAGTACAATTATTTTCTTTTCTTATTTCAAAGTTTGAACTACAACAACTGTATGCCAATATCAAATTATATTATTATTGTGGGGCCTAAAAAGGGTCTTCACTACAGTCTTTGGGTCAGAGTGCTCGATCTTTGATCCTCGTCTTTGATAATGAAGCGAGAGTTACCTGCAAAAAGTTTTTTAATATCAAAGTAAGTACAAATGTTATAACTTTTACCTTCTTATTTCCTCATTTTCCTTTCCAAAGGTTTGGATTTCTTCAACACTCTTTTGCTTCATTTGTATCCTCTATAAGGTCAATAACAAGGTCATAACGTGTTTTCTACAGTCATGAAATCCTCCTACCTTTGATCTTGGACTCTATTTTTAGTTGATGTCATGAACTTCAATTCTCAATCTTTCTTGAGCCTACGGTGGACACCAATTATTCTTACGGAACTTATAAAAGATCTTCAACAGTTGTTTATTTTGCTATAGACTTTAGGTTAGATTACCTCAATTTTTTATCTTCATCACCAGGACAAAGAAATATATATATAAAAGATTCTTTACTACCAAAATAAATATACAAATGTCATAAGATTAAAAAATATAATTTTTCTTTTCAACTTAATTTATATTTATAAAAGTCGAATAGTACACCTCTTTAAGTGATCTTTTATAACTTTTTCATATTATTATTATCAAAATATCAAGCAGTTGTGCTCAAAGAAATAATAATATTTTATATAACAACGTAACTAAATAATATTGTTTGCATCTTATCAAGGACACCTCCACGTACATCTATATATAAAATTGTGTTAATATTTTTAATACCCATCAATAAAAAAATTTAAATATTTATATAATATTAAATTTGTAAACTTATAAAACTGTGTTACAATAAATATTTTAGTTCTCTCTAATTAAGATCAACTTTAATCCTTAATCACACAATCGAGAAAACTACCGCGACGCACAAGTACAACGATGGGTTTATAATATCTATTTTTCTATTATTATCCCTTTATTAGTCTTTCAAGATTAATTTCAAGTATTTTTCTTATAAGTTTCTTCAAATTTTAAGTATCTTTTTCTAATTAAATTTCGTCAAGGTCAACTTATGTATTTTCTCATAAGTCTTTTCCAAATTAAAATCAAATATCTTTTTACAAGTCTGACCGTCTTCAAGCTCAAATCTAAGTATTTTTTTGACCATGATTATTCGAGATTCTAAGTGTTTTTCCACTAAAAATGTATTAATGAAATAGTTGAAATAGGAGTAAAGTACAATTTAACATAATAGTTAAACTTAATTTCTTTCACTATCAATCCTAGCAGAGGTACCATATAATTATTAATATTTTAGATACAACACTTATAAAGTCAAATCTGTGCCTAATATGTCATTTTTTCCCATCAAGATATGCCTTGAATAACTAGCTAATTATTGTCTTCATATTTGCATTATTTAATTTGATCTATAAACTAAGAAAGTATTTTTTTTTTCAATTTACATTTCTAATAATGTTTGTATCACCGTGCATATATTTTGTTATTATTCTGCTTTCTACACTATCAATGTATAAAATTTAAAATTTAAAGAATCAAAATTTAACTTGTCATAAATTTAAAAGATTATAAACATTTTTACGCTAATAGTTTATTCTCAGTAACAAAAAATAGTTAAGGCTATTACTTCCCCCCACCAAAAATAATTTTTCTACTATTTCTTTTTTAAAATATTGCATTACATATTTCAATTTAACTAAGAACACAGATAATTGAAGTTTTGATTAAATTATACTACACTCCTTTATCTTTTATGTTTTATTTAGTTTCATCTCTTATTCTTTAAAAAGATACAATTTAGTTATTTATATTTTAAAAGGGATTACAAACTAATTATTTTATCAACTTAAACTTAACTTTGTTAACAATTAACCTTCCGTCCTTTTTTTCTTCTTTACGCTTCTTCTGAATGTATTTTCTCTCTTCTTCATTACGCTCAACTTTTTCTTCTTCCTCCCCACCATATTTAGATTGCACTCTAACCTTTCCTTTTTCCACGTCCGCAGACTTACATCAATCTTTTAAGAAGTGTGTTAATTTTAATTTAATCTCACAAAACTACACATCTCCTCATAGTAAAGAATCAACATGTAGAGCTTGAAGTTAAATATTGGTAGATGGTGCTGCAAGAACCTAATAACCATGATACAATAGTTTTAATGAATTTTAATAAGATAGATTATAGTATCTTATTAGTAAGTGAGTGTATGTATAACACTGTAAAATTTCTAACAAAATAATTTCTCAACAAATGATATAATAAAATTACCAATAACGAAACAAATAAAAAGAAATTGACAGGAAAAAATACCAAAAAAGATTACCTTATAAGATGGATTAAGTTGGAGTGATGTTTTAGAGTAGGTTTCTAAAGTAATATTTTGATTTTGAAGGAGGATGAAGAATAGAGATGGAAAATGAAGGATGAGATAAAATTTTAATTTTAAATATTAACATAGCCAAGTTTAAGCTTATAGAAGAACACTTAAAACATTTTAAAAACATACTAAATTGAATTTTAACAGAAAAATAAGAGATCCAATTAAATAAAACATAAAAATTAAAGACCATATATATAATTTAATCTAAATTTTTATATTAAAATTTAATTAAGTAGGATATCGTTATTAACTTTTGATCATTGTTTCAAAAATGATATTTAAAAATGATTAATAACATGTAGTGATTTTCTTTTGTCAGAAGAAAAGAACTTACAGTGTATTAAAATTAAACTCTTGATATTCGAAAAATCCCAGTTCATTATTAATTGTTTTTCTTGTAATGATTCAAAACTTTATAAACATGATTGAAAAAGATCATGTAAAAAACAAGTTCCTAAAGTTATCATTTTAACTAGGCGGCGAGATTGCTGATGCCACTAGAGAGGATGTTTTTTTAGATCTTTTAGGAAATATGTCATGTCTAGATTTTTTGTAAAACTCTTTCTTTAAAAAAATTTTAAATATTAAGTTATTAAAAAAATCTCATACTAGACCTAATAAATAAGTCTATTTAAAAAAATATAATTTGTTTTAGTGTTAATCAATATTTGAAGCTTTCAAATTATATATCTTTATACTGTGATGGATTCTCTGAGATATTTTGACAAAAAAAAGTTAAATGCATCTTGATGTTTAATGAGTCCTATCAAACTCTAGGCACGAGTAAAACATGCATATGATGTGTGTTGTGAAAGCAATTATAAATTTTTAAAGCATGTACTGCGATGAAAAGCGACCAATCAACAAAAGTTCAAAGCGATATTGAGTTATTGTTTACAGAAATTAAATAACCCCAAAGATGGTGTTGTGGAAGTGAAAGCAGTGACATTAGTGAGGTAAAGGAGTTGTAATGAGGCCCTGGGACCCCAGCATTTTTGCATGCATGCATCAGGTGACCTGAGCTATGGGTTTCACCAATTAAAGAGACTTCAACAAGTTTTAGGATGGAGTAGGAAATAGGCAAAAAGCACAAGTTTTATCAGGTTTATAACTGAGGATTATAAGTTTAATAGCTGAATTTTATAAGATATTTTTATTAAAATAGGTGTCATGAGAAAGTTGAAATATAGAAGTTGGAGTCTTAAATAATATTATGAATCATAAAAACAAAAAAAAAATCTTAATAAAATCTTTTTAATTCATTAATTTATTGGGTTCATCAATCCCTTCATTTAATTTATAACATTATTTTTCATTTAATCATACAGTAATATTAAAACGATATTTAGATATAATAATTGAATTATTTTAATAAATTTTTAAAAAATAATGTATAAATAAAAAAATATTAACGTATGAATCTTATAAAATCATTATACTGAAAACAAAAGTTAAAAAATAAAATAATGTATATAATGATTGGTTATTATTTTCAAAATAAATCATTTATACTAATACTATGATTAAAAAATCTATTATCGTTATATTCCTTCTTTTTTGTTTTTCTCTTAGTAACTATCAAATAACTTCTTGATCCATCCATAAATTTTGAAAAAGAAGTGTTTGAATTTAGGGGTCATTGTTTGGGGACGGGGCGGGGAACTTAAACATGTAAGTTTAAAGCTGCATTATTATGCAATGCCTTTTCTAACAACTAATTATTAGAGGAGTAATGACATTTTTAAAGGTTTAGTTAGGGCTATTAATTTCTTTTTGTCTTCTTTTCTAATCATATTGTTCATGCTCTCTGATTTTAGTTTTCAATTGCCAGATGTCAAATAGTATTTAAGTATTGGAAAATATCTTTTTTTTACTATAGTTCACACATGCTCTCTAGTCTCTCTCCACTTCATTGTTTTCATCATATCACTTATTATTGCTTGATTTTAATTTCATGCTTATATTTAAAAAAAATCACAATTTTAGTTCTTAATTTTTTTATAACTTTAGTCCTTAAATTTTTTTATAACTTTAGTCCTTAATTTTTTTAAAGAAAATACTACCTGTTATAATTAAAGTTGAATAATTAAATGTGTTGACTTAATGATTTCAAAATAAAATTAAAACTAAAAGACAAAATATAGAACAAATATTTTTTTGTCCAAAAGAAAAATCATTTTCTCATCAAACCATAGCATAGCTTTGTTGAACCAATGAATCATTGAAGAAAGACATGGATGGTGAGATTGAAGATGAAATATAACTTTAGTTGTAGGGACTTTTTCTCACAATACAAGTGAATTAAATAAATTACAACGAAAAAAAAAAAAAGATATGTAAATAGTTCGTTTACAAATAAAAGTTCAAAGTGGTCTTCTACTCTTGGTGGCTGAGCATTTAGGTTAGAGAGTTCCAATAAAAGCACACCTTGTTTTATTTTTACTTCGGATATATGGCACAATAAAATTGAGAGAAACTCACTTTGTCACAATATTGAAAAAGGTAGAAATTATATGGAATTGACACCTAATGTAATTTGATCATTATTCAATATATTTTTAATCCCTTTTATTTATTACCTTCACTTTACAATTTACATTTAATGAATTAAAATATCTATTAACATGGCTTCCAAATTATGAGGCCAATGCACTTAATTTAGTCAACCTTAGGTGGAACGATGAACTTTCTCAAATTGATAATTAAACGTTAAGAGATTAAAATTATATAAAAATAATCTAGGTATCAAAATTTTGGATAGTAATATATACAGACCAAAATTGTAATAAAGTTTTTTTTTTATCTCTTTTTTCACTTATAGAAAACAATTGCATTGGCAAAAATTTTGAACATTTTTATTCTTAAGTATATGATGAAAAAAATTTCCTAAGACTTTTTAGTCCTCGTAATTTTGTGAATGTCAAATTTGGATTCTTATTAAAATTTGATTATATAAAGTCCATGGCCAATATATCATTACATTGATACTTACTCATCAAAATAACAGGTGTTAAAGTTGTAAAGAAATAGTATTGGTAACGTTTTCTCTCAACAATTATATGTTAACAATAAACTAAAATTCTTAAGTTTAAAGAATTGAAAATTAAATATAAAACAATTTTTTTTATAGAAATTAAAATTACAATTATAAGAAAGGTAGGGACCAAAATAAATTTACAAATCACCACTAAATAAAGATTCCTATATACTTTCACTGATCTAGTTAACATTCAGCCAAAAAAAAATGTATATAAATAATAATAATAATAATAATAATAATAATAATAATAATAATAATAATAATAATAATAATAATAATAATAATAATAAACAATTAAACATAATAAGAAAATAAATATAAAAAGTAATTAGAGGCATGTGCGTTAACCCTCACCTTTTTTTAAAGCATTTAATATTACACTACACAAAAATAATGTTTATCCAAAATATATATTTGAAAAATCTTTCACAAAATAAGTGTTTTAAATATATAAAAAATGGAATACGTCGTGTTTTCTTCTCCAAGTTTCAACTTCTGTGATCATTCTTTTAATTTACGGCTTAAACACGTGCAATTTCATTCCATATTTATTATAATAAAGAAAAAAAATTCTTTTTTATTAAAATAAATTAATAGTATTTCGTGACACAATTTTAAGATATTATAGTTAATTTTAATTAATATCATGTCAACGTGATATAGAGATCGTGTTAACATGAAACATTTCACAATATGCATGTTTTTAGTAAAAAGAATCATCAAATTTATGTACCGAATTAATTAATTATTCCACTCGGGCATATACCTAATTATTTTATTAAACTAGTTTGTCATTAATTTTATTAAATTAAAGTTGAGTGTGCTAGAATACCAAATTAACCCATCAAATTAATGATTTCATTAGTGCATGCATGAGAATTAATGTGTGTCACAATTAGTTAATTAATTAATTTCGTGTATCAATTTGATATTTTTTTCACTAGAGAAGAGACATGCCAAAATCTTTTCAGTGACACAATTTTTGGCATGATTTTAATTAAAATTAAACACACTTGTCCTTCAACCTCACAATTTCTTTTTTCGTCTCTACTAAAGGTGTATCCTTATCATGTGATTTTTTTAATTGAAATCTTACCACCTTAACATAATTTACCCATTTTAATAAATAAAAAAATTATCTATTATAATAAATATACAAAGAAATTACACAAAAATATGCTTTATCCTCAATTTATATTCTATCAGCATGGGAAACTTTCATGGATCATCAATTGAAGTATAGTATAATAAAATTCTTTTAGAGAAACTGTTTTAATAAATTATAAATTATATAGTTTACGATCATTTTCTAATTTTTTTTCTCTTTTAACTGCATACATACATACTGTTTTTATTGTATAAAAGTTGTATTTTACATTCAAACAAAGTTTATCATCTTAAAAATAGTTACCTAAGAAAAAACTAATTTTAAATAAAATAATTTAATTTTCTTCATTTAAACATATATCTTACCATCCTTCACGATACATATAATATTTAAAATGATTAAGTATTGTCATATATGACTTAGCAACTTGACTTGCATTACTTCTCTTTTGCGCACTATAAATAGGCTCCCACTTTTACCCTAATTACTTAGTGCAATTGAAAGTGAGAAGAGATAAGTTTAAGCGAGGGAGGGTTTTTAGTTTGAGAGAATCTTATCTACACCTTTTCGTGACCACTCAGAGTTAGTAAACACATTTTAAGAGAGACTCCAATTAGATTCAACAGAGATGGCCATTCATAAGCAAACGTTGGCTTTCATTTTCGGCCTTCTAGGTACATACTAATACTATACCTCTCTATATCATATTCCTACTTTATTCTTTTTATTTATTTATTTTCATTTTCATAGTTCTATCTATATCACGTACTGTATTTTTCATCTGCTTTAGGCATGATGCTTTGAGCAAACTTCTTGCAGGGAAACATCCAAATTCGTCACGTTAGATTATTTTTTCTAAAAGTGTGTTTTATATCTTTACGAGAGGAAAAAAAAATAAACATGCACTAATGTAATTCGATAGTAAACTTTGTAACACCACCACACTGAACTCTAAGGTAGAAGACCTTGAAATATAATGTTGCATCTTCTTGATCCCAAAGTGGCTATATCCATATGACCATATAGAACAATAGATTACTCCAATTATCAATTTTTACCTTAATTGTCCACTCTCAAAATAATGTTCAAACATGTTATTCACCTCTTCATTGTTCTACAACAGAGCAGCATCAGTTTGTTACGTAACTTTACCTTTCCCCTTTGGTATCACGCTACCCCATTCCCCAAAAATTCTTCACCCTTCACCTCATAAATGGAGGGGCATGTCCGAAAATACACTATTTGAACACACGGTATATGTCACACATTAATAGCAATATTATAAAATAAAATTATTATTTGATACCACTCCTCATAAATTACATTCATAAAATAAAATTATTATTTGATACCACTCCTCATAAATTACATTCATAAAATAAAATAATTATTTGATACCACTCCTCATAAATTACATCCATTTAATTGTTTGACACCACTTCTCATAAATTATATCCATTTAACAGTTATTTTTTAGTAAAATATTATATAATAATAAAATAATAATTTATTTAAATTGTTAAATGGTTGTATTTTAATATTTGTAACTCTATTATAAATCATTTGTGGTATAAGATTCCATGACATTGTTTTAGTTTCGAAAGAATTTGAGAGCAACACTACTGCATTAGGCAGCACCTTGGTGGAAATAATAATAGTTGTTGATTATTGTTTTTTTTTTTTTCATTTTTTTTATCAGCATAGTTGTAGGTTATTGTAGTAATATATAATCACAATTTGTTCATAAGCACTGATGGAGGTCTCTTTTTTTTTTTTGGCTGTGTTGTTAGGCAACATCATCTCCTTTATGGTGTTCCTTGCCCCATTGTAAGTGATTTTCTAATCTACCATAGTCATTGTAATTAATGGATGAGGAGTATATGATCATCCGGTGAAGCCCTTTTTCTAACATGTTGATTATATCTTATGAATGCAGACCAACATTTTACAAAATCTACAAGAAGAAATCTACGGCAGGGTTTCAATCACTACCTTATATTGTTGCACTGTTCAGTTCAATGCTGTGGATTTATTACGCACTCGTAAAAAGGGAGGGTACCCTCCTTCTCATTACGATTAACTCCTTTGGAATTGTGATAGAGACAATCTACCTTGCCATCTTCTTACTTTACGCCGCAAAAAAAACCAGGGTTTTCCTTCTTATAACTCCCTTATATTCCTTCTAATCTTTCTCTTCCTTTTCTATTTAATTTCAAGAATATTCAAGAATAAGAAAACTAATTAGTTCTCCTGGCTGTTAAAAAAAAAAAAAAAAACTAATTAGTTTTCCTTGTATCAAATTTCACAGGTTTCTACCATCAAGATTCTTCTGTTGTTGAATGTTTTTGGGTTCGGAGCCATGCTTCTTATAACCCTCTTCCTAACAAAAGGATCCAAACGGCTTTCTGTGATTGGATGGATTTCTCTGGTTTTCAACATAAGCGTATTCGCTGCTCCTCTCGGCGTTATGGTAAGAATTCAGAACACCATTATTTAAATCATAAATCAAAATCAACGCCGAACAATTAAAAAGGGTGTTAAAATCTAAATCGATCTAGAGGAAAAAAATTGAAAATCAATCTAATAATTGAAAACCAAATTAAATCATTTTGTTTTTTCTCAAAATTGATTGATTTTTTTTTTGGTAAAATTGACGGTTTGGTTTTGTTTGAGGTTGATGTCTCTAGTTTTGAGCCAAACCAAAGTAAACTATAGAACTATCACATTGTTATTTATTATGCATTTTAGATTTGCGTAAATAACTAATACCTACCATCGATAGCACATTCTTATTTGTTTTGTCTTTTATCCTCAATCATTATATGAAGTTATATCCATTTTTATTTCAGTTCCTTCTTATCACTATGTTTATTTATTCATATTTTTATTACTTTGTTTTGCAATAGGAAAATAAAGAAAAACGATAAGGAATGGAATTGTATGTGTGCTATCTATTTATATTTCTGGTATATAATTTGATTTCGATACCCATAAGTCAATTTGGTGTTAATATACACATTTATATGATATTAATTGATTTAAAGTGCTGTATAGATTGATTTATATGATATTAATGGTAAGTTTTTAATGTGACTTTTATATGTCCAGTTTACTTTTTTATATAATTTTTTAAAGTACATAAATAATGTCCTTTCATTTTATTAGAGATAGAATAAAATTCATTAAGACACCACAAATGTAAATAAAGTGCAAGCAGAATATTTTTTTTTTAATTAATTTGACATACAAGACAATATGTTTATAATAGAATAGATAAGAAAAAGCATAAACAAATTGCAACTTCTTATTTTGATTGTCTTTTGTTTTTATCAAATCTTTCTTTTTCTTTTCATAGTTAATGATAATTTTTCTTTTGATTACTGTGAACAAAACATTTAACAAAAGATAATATGAAAATTAGAAAATTAAGAAAACAACGACAAGAATATGTTGATCACCTAGTATAACTAATATATAAAGGGTTGAATTACTTCGAAAATAATTTTTATTAATTTAATTGTTTGTTGCTGATAAAAAAAATAGTAAAAAGGATGTGTAGATAATAATCATAAAACATATGAAAATTAAACCGCTAAAAATTAGTTTAATTTTGATTTAGATTTAATTTTACTTGTTAACATAACTGTATATCAATTTTATGTTTCTTATATGATATTTAATTAAAAGTTTAATCAAACCGTCAAAAATTTAATTATGTGCTCTTTTATTTTCGATATTCTTTTTTAGAAGCTGTTTTAAAGGCTCTGCCCAATAAGGTCCCTTGGATTTCCTTTAACTTGACCCTCAATTTCAGGTATATTGTTGTGTTACTTCTGATCTCTCAGACAAATTGTCTAGACCCTGCACCATTAAGCCAACTTAAATACCAAGTCCTTATCCCCTTTACACCTTATAATTTCAATTTTTTTTAGTGCTTCTCACTCCAATTCGTCATTTCTGCCCCTAATCGACAGGGCATTAAACCACCACAAATGGCACCAAAACTTTATTCTAAATCCCCTTATGCCTAACTAAACCTAGTATGCCTGTAGTTGATGGTGTTTGTAACCTCAACAAAATAGCTTGAAGCAAGGACAGGGAACATGCACCACTCCGCGTATGAGAAATATGCCTTTGAGTGTTTTTCTTTGTCTGTAATCCATATCCACACATTTAGTTAAATAGTGCAAAACACTAATGAGTTATTTTGTTTCCAAATTTTCTATATATTACTGTCACCCCACGTATATTTCCATAAAGTCTTACCTTTATTACGTAATTTTGGTAGGTAAAATTATTCAAAGTACAGCCTAGGTTGGTGATGAGATGTTTTAGTTAATCCAACCCATTGACTACACATGTTCCAGAGTATATCCATTACCTTAAAGCTACATAACAAGTGATTTATACATTCATTGGCAGATTCACACATAACAGAACAATGATTATTTAACATTATTTTTCTTTTTCTAATATTATTTTTAGTAACCACTCTATTTAGAAAGACTCTCTAGAAAAAAAGTGAGTTCGAAGTAAAACTTTTTTTTTCAAATATTATCAAAGGTATTCGAATTATGTAAAGAGAGTTTTCTCGTCGTTATCCATCCAAAATATTTATTTATTGTATTCTTTTTTAGATTTATCTGTTCAATATCTTACATCAACTAGTTTATTATAATTTCTTTTCAATCAAATTATGGTCTTCTTTAACTTAAATTTTTCATTCCCATATAAGTTCTGTCTAGCTTATCTATCTCCTTCTAAAAGAAATGTTTAACTCACTACTAACTTTCCACTTTACATTTTCTTTATATCGCACCCCCTCACCACATACCTTCCCAAGGTCCATCTACCATCACGATTCATAATTTGATTCTTACTTTTTATTTAATGTCCTCTAGAACCCATATTTAATTTCAGTACTTCTTTCCACAACTCTACATTCTCAATCCCTAAACCCACTTCCACTTAACTAAAAGTGTTATATTAAAAAATTAATATCTTTTATCCCTATTTTGATTTATAAACTCTCTCCTATTTTACCGAGGCTGTGTTCTCATCCTCCTTACCCTAACCCAAAGAAAGTTCCTTTAAACACAATTAATCTCTTTTATCACTGTCCTAGGAACCTTGAACAGAGACATATAGAATAAGGGTATAGTTGTAATTATTGAGTTAATGAGACATAATCTACCTGTTAAGGATAAAAAAAAAACCTACATTTCCATACTACCTTCACATTTTCATACTACCTCCTTTACCACCCATTTCTCGAATCGAATAGTTAGGTTTAAGTTATCACTCTATAATATGGATGAAAAAAAAAATTCAACATCCAAATAGGATTATTATCACCCTTCTCAAATAACTTATCCTAAAAGAATCATCTTATTGTCTCCTCTTCTAACGATTCTCACTATATCATCTAGTTCTTAATATGGTTTCTTGTCATTACTCAGTTTATTGTTAATCAAAATAATTATTAATTTGAGTGCCCAAACAATCCACCTACAACTGGATTTTTGTTTGGACAAATACTAGCTACCTTCTTCAATTCAACAAATAAAATTTTCATCCTATTTTACCTTCTTCTCATTTAAATTGCTATCCTCATCCAATAGGTCTAGCTCAATAATTTTAGCTACCAAATGCATCTTCTTCCACAGCAACTGTCTCAATTGGCGAGTTACCATCCTCTCCTCATAAATGATACAAGTTTAAGTGGTTAGATTTTTATCTTTGCATTGATCTAATTAGCAACCAAACACTATGACTCAAACGAGTAGATAAGGAGGCTCACAACACTTGCGATGGTTGAGCATCACTTGATGCCCTATTCATCCACTCTCTCCACATAGACATATCTACTCCAAAAAGGAGTATCTCCTTCAACCAAAGTTATTTAGGGGATAAGACACTGTTAATTTTTATCCTTTTTAATTATCTGCATTGGTTCCCCCAGTGGTAAACGAAAAAGAGTCTAGCATACTCCAATCAAACTTGTATGTAGTATCATAGTTTTTCTTTTTTTTCAAACATAATTAACATTTCATCTATAAATTACATTGTTATACAAAATCAAGTAGTGTTTTTAGAAACTTATTTTTTAGAAGTTATCATTTTTATATAGTACCAAGATTATTATGCAGTATAGGGTTAAAACGTTCCTTTTATACTTTTATTTATATTATTTTTTATTATTGATAAAAAACCAAGATTATTATGTTTCCAGCAAAATTATACATGAATTATAAAAAAACTTTATCGTTAAGGTGAAGCTCCAAATGTAATTGGAAATTAATATCATGAAGTTTTCTCAACAAAGAGTATATAATTTAAATTTTAATTAACTATTTTTTTCTTGAAAGACATTCTTCTAAAAAAATCAAAACAAATTCCCTTAATGACATTAGTGAAAGAGTTTTTTTTTTTTTTTTTTTTTTTTTAATTAAAAGTTTGAAATTTCTTTTTGCACGTTGGGTGGGAAAATTTTCTTAATTAAATTTTGTTTGCTAAATGTGTTTTGATATCAATTATGTTGTAAACCGGAGATTAAACGAATTACTATTGAGTAAAATGTTGAAATTGTTTGATGGTTTGATGGTTG
>Ga0099825_1005561_pt1 | contig 16109 bp, 8 predicted proteins | sample SiratroredBW_FD_76838 | JGI IMG/M metagenome (GOLD analysis project Ga0099825, IMG submission 76838) | Root nodule microbial communities of legume samples collected from California, USA - Siratro red BW | ecosystem: Host-associated > Plants > Roots > Nodule | place: USA: California | collected...
CTAGAGTGAAGAAGTGAGAGTGAGGTTAAAACAGTTTTCGTTTTCACAAAGAACAGCCTTGGATGTTCTAACGATCCGACGGTGAAACTTTGTCCGATCAAGCTGAAATTTTAGCCGGAGGTTACTCTCTTATCTTTCTTCATTTTTTTCGGTGGGATTGCTCATCGGAGTTCTGCAGAAGAGCCCGAAATTCTGTGAAGTGCTGCTAACCGCAACAAATTTCTACCAGCGTGAATACTTGTTGTTTCAACGATCCAACGGTGAAAATATCTCTGATTGCCCTGAAATTTTTACTGGAGCTTTGTGACTCATGCTGCTTCATTCTGTTCGGTGCGATTTGAGATTGGAGCTGTAGTTGAATTGCAGAAAATTCGGGAACAGAGAGCATTCTTGAGTAAAGAGATTATTGACTCTTACTTTGTTAAATTCCTAATTGTTGATTTGGGCCATTGTTGGTGACCACTTGAGGATTAGGAAGAGTTTATTGATATGCTCTATGATTAAGTTTAGAAAGACCTATTGTATCTGTTGATTTGGTATTAGTGGAACATTTACCGTTCCGTGGGTTTTTTAATCTCTTTTGAGAGGTTTTTCCCACGTTAGATATTGGTGTTGTTTTCTCTGCTATTTTTTTTTATTGCATATTGGATATTATTTGGTTGATTGACTGCATTCAGGGAGCTTTCATATTGTTTGGTTGGTAGTCCATTATATTATTTCCGCTGCAGATACCCATCACTTTTTGTCAGTTTATGCCTGAACTATTCTCTCATTTTTCTTAAAAAAATTCTTCATTGGCATTATGAGACAAGCATGCTTTGAACTATTCTTGCTTCAGTTAGAAGTGTTAAAATATTCTCCATATGACTATTCAGAGCTTTGAATATTGATTAAAGTGAGAGCAAAGTTTGAAATTACACAAGTTTATAACCTTTCGTTTTAATTAAGAAAATGAAGTGGCATATACAGAGACATCCCTTCCAATTTAGTAGTAATGTATCTGTATCTGTCTATTAACATTAGCTTCAGATATTGACACATTGTGTCCTTTCACTTTTCTGAATGTCCCAGGAAATGATGTTTCACTTTTTTTAATTTTTGTTTATTTACGTAGTAATTCAGATAGTTATACACCTAATCTAATATCTAATATTATATATATAGTAAAATAAAAATACATGCGTGTCGTGATTTAGTTTTTGAACTATACAAAGAACTTCGATGTTCCACGCGATTGTTTCTTGTTCATGGAATGTTCCACGCAAATCTGAATGCATTTTATTATATTATCAACCACAATCCGTATTCGTCAGGTTTTCCTTTACGTGTGCCTTTGATGTTTGACGTTAATATTTTCAAATCATTGAGTAATAATTAATAGTATTTACTAATCTCAAAATGAAGTGTATTTTATATTGTTTTATTTATAATTTGAAGATAAAACGATAAATTATTGTCAATGTATTTTAATTGTATCCTACAATTCAAATACCGTGAGACTGAATTAAAATTAATTTTTTTAATCACATCAAGATAGAAGATGTCACCAATATTGTTAATATTATTTCTTTTTTATTGAGTGAGATTTGTTCAGCATAGACTGATTCAAGCAGATTTCTTGTAAAGTTTTATATTTGAACTTTAGTATTATAAATTAAAATCTAGAATTAAATATGTTTGAACCAGCTAACAGGGCAACCCATCCAACATGTTTAATCTTCTAAAGTTTTGCTCATTCAATTATTGACCTCCTCACTCATTGATTATTATTAACAACTACAGGACCATTAGTTTCTTGGGTTAGAGAAGGCCACTTGAAAATAAATCAGGCGAATTTAATGACAATTGTTTGATGGAGAAAATTGAAAGAAAAAAAACTAAATATGAACAGATTGGTTAATATATTTTATTTTATTTTTTACTTGTTTTTTTTAATCTATTTTTTACCTTTTTATTTTTTATTTATCTTTTATTTATATTTTTCTTGGACCAAACAATTTCAACTTTTACTTCATTTTATCCTTTTTTTTTATCGAATTATGTTTCCTATATTTTGAAGAATATGTGATTCCATACTCTTTAATAGTAATTTCATCTTTATCTTCTGTTTTAATTTTAAAGATTGTTTCGTCTTTTCAGTATCACTATTGGAAAAGTAATATACTAAATCATAATATGAAGATTTGAAATTTTAAAAAATCTCTTTATTAAAGTATACCTACACAACACAAAATAAGATTTCAAACAATAAGAATAATTTTTTTATATATTAAAAATATATATTCCTACCAACAGTTAAATAAAACATTAATAAAAATATTATAAAACTTTTGTATTGAAATAAAAGTTAAAAAAAAAATAAAAGCAATATAAAAATCTACAAAAACTTTATCGAATAACTCGTGGAAAATGTGTTTAGAGATATTATATTTTATTTTCATTATGTCCTATTTTCAAAGGATTGACGTTCCATCCTATGAAATAAAAGTCTCACGATGTTTTGTACTCAATAATTATATTAGGGAGATTGAATCAAAATTATATTACTTCATGGTAGGAAAAATCTAATTATGTTTAGTTTAACAAACTTTTAGATAACAATCAAATTGAATAAACCAAATCAATCTCCAAATATGAAAATTATAACAAACCGTAACATATCTAATAAAAAGAAACACCAAAAGTCAGAGACTTCTCCTAGGTGGTCAATTGAACCTTAGGGTAATGCTAACTCGCCTTGAATGTTCTGTATTAGATTATGTTAGATCGTGTTTATACTATAATTATTTTTTATTTCTATTTTTCTTCAACTAAATATTTTTAACTTTCATTTTACCTTTTTTTTTTATAAACCAGGCATTAATTATTATTCTCAACATTTTTTCAATTCAGCAAATAAACGAGTTTGAAACCTAATTTTAGAAAAAGAAAATTGTTTTATCCGTCCAAGAAAAAAAAAAGAGGAAATAAGAGAATTGATAAAGGTAACAGAGGAGAATAGAATAGAGAGAGACACTGTAGTATACCTAATCAGTTGTTGTGTGATGTCAGAGAGTACCTCGTTAGTTTCCCACCCTCACCTTCCCTCTACCCATTCCACTGACCTTTTATTCATGTAAGAACTTTCCTCTTCTCTGCAAAAGGAAATTTCTCTGCTGAACAACATTCTCAAAGGGGAAGAGCAGAATGAAGGTAACAAAAAGTCCTATGCCTAGTTAACCTTCTTATGTTACATTTACATTCACATTAAATATTCACATTATTGCCACATCTTTTATCTGAATCCTTTCAACTTCCCTGGGTGTATCGAAAATCCATATGATGCTTCATTTTCTGCAGAATAACATTCGCATCCGTGATTTACGACCGCAGCTTGTGCTGATCGCTTTCTGTCTCTTCACCTGTTCCTCCGCCTCCAAGGTCGTTTTCTAATAAATGCTGAATTCCTAAATAATTTTTACCATATTATTTTTTATGTTGTTGTGACTGAGTCCGATGTAACAGATCGGAGAAACTTGCGGGTCGGACAACAAATGCGACACGGGACTCAGCTGCCAGACATGTCCTGCCAATGGAAATACCCGACCAAGATGTTCGCGGATACAACCTTTGAGCCCCACTTCTAAGGTTAGGTCCTTGTCCCAGCTCTTCTCTTTCGGAGTTCGAATCGACGTTTTTATGGATTTTGGATTCTGTTCAGGTGAAGGGATTGCCGTTTAACCGGTATTCGTGGCTCACAACTCATAATTCTTATGCCCTGGCCGGAGCTAGATCGGCCACCGGCTCCGTCATTTTAGCGCCGATGAACCAAGATGACACTGTGGCTGAACAACTCAAAGTAAGATTCTCTTTCCCTGTTTTTTTATTCAGAATAATCTGGAAATGGGAATAGGGAATAGTTTTATGTGCAGCAATGGATTAAACAAAACGGAGAATAGCGATTATTTGCGTGCGGTTGCTAATTGCTCAAGGATTGAAACATATATTCTACTTAACAGGTATTAATTTATTGATTAATTAGTAAACTCGGAATATGGCGTAGGACAACCAAGAAAAGGATTATTATGCTCGCAATTTTCAAAGGGTATCTTTTTGGGTTTCGCAATTCCCAAAGGGTAATTGCGTATATATAAGTTTGCTATAAATACTTATTAAGAAATTTTGAATAATTACCTCAATTTTATATTTTATCAATACACTATTAATCATTTTGTGAATTTTATTGTTTATGTTTTTTTATTTCATATTTTATCCATACTTAGATTTCTAGTGAAGTAATGACTTGTTATAAAAAATAAAACAAAGTTAACAAGATTGTTTTGTAGAAATTGACGCCAAAATTACGTTGTTTTAGTTTTTCTTAATTCTTTTGGGATACATCATTAATATGTTGGAAATTTAACGGGTTTTGTAAAGTTTCTAAAAATTAAAAATGAAGATACATTAAAAAAAAAAAATCTACGTGGTAAAGCTCAGAAAATAATAATATTATTATTATTGAGAAGTAAAATGTATAATTAATTCTAAATATTTTAAAGATTTTATTTAAAGATATTTTGGAGGGTCGTAATGAAGAAATTTATTTAATTTCTTTATTAAAAATACACCAAAAAATTGACACGAATTATATTGTTAACACATTTCTTTCAAAAAAAATTCATAAAAACTGTTTTAAATTTATTTTAAGAGGCTTATTTTTAAAAGTTGTAATCTTAACATTTTTTTTTTCTCTTCGTTCAAACGAACAAAAATTGTTTTGAAAGGAATTGATGCTTTTTGCGAGGACTATTCAATTCCTAGATATATCGACATGCATTGGGCGGGTTCCATTCCTTTATTGCTTTTGTCTTTGTTTGCATTTGTTTCCCATGTGAATAAACATTTTTTAACTGGTATAGCAGAGAATCCAAACGCGTTAGTAGTTGTTGGATAAAGTTATCAACTTGTATTATATAAATTATGAAGTTGTATTCTATAAATATAAATTAAACATCAAATATTTTATTGAGCTTACTTTGGGAATGGGTATTCTCATCAACCGTTTGCCTGTTAGAAAATAAATCACTGGCACTCAGTTTTCCTGCATAAACAAACGGATGCTTAAGTGCTTATTTGCTTATGGCAGTATCGATTTTAACAAAATTTTAAAATTTTATATGCGATTGAAATGAGAACTAATATTAATCTCAATCATATTTTTATTAAATCGTGTAGAATTAATTTTGTAACTTTTAAACACAGTGGCCCTTTTCGTTTGGAAAACTCACATGGTCAGTGTATAATAATAACTCAAACATACAATAGCTGTCTTGTCTTTTTGACCTTTTCTTTAAGAAAAAGAAAGAAAAAAAAGTCTTGGAGGGGTAGGCAATTTTTTATCAAACAAGTAGTACCTTTTAAGTTTAGTTGCTGAAGTGACGAATGAATTAATCACATTAACAACGTAATATAAACCATATGAATTATTCGACCATTTAAATTATAAAGATCTTGATGAATTAAAGAAAACAATATGTGAATCTCAAATTCGTAAAATCCAACTCTAATTTTGTTCCTTTAAAATTAGGGATGTATTTTAAAACAAAGCACTAACACTATAAAAATGTAGTTTAATGTCGATGTTTTACCATACTTTATAATTTGATTCACAATTCTTTGCTTTTTGATTTTTTATTGGATCTACGACAGAACGGCGTCAGAGGATTTATGTTAGATATGTATGATTTCCAAAACGACGTATGGTTATGTCACTCCGCCCAAGGCACATGTTACAACTTCACTGCATTTGTAAGTGCTTGGAAAGTGACTCTGCTTTGTTCAATTTATAATGTGCGACATAGAAGCTTGGTCGAAAATATTTGTTGTGTAGTAACATTGAAATGTCCATATGAATGTGCAGCAACCAGCCATAAACGTGCTTAAAGACATGAGGTCATTTCTAGATGCAAATCCATCTGAAATTATCACCATCTTCATTGAGGACTACGTGAAATCCTCTCAGGGCCTAACGAACGTGTTCAAAGCTTCAGGGCTGAGCAAGTACTTGTTCCCAGTGTCTCGCATGCCCAAGAACGGTGGAGATTGGCCAACTGTGGATGACATGGTTCAGAAGAATCAGCGTCTAGTGGTCTTCACCTCCAAATCAGCCAAGGAAGCTTCCGAGGGCATTGCTTATCAGTGGAAATACGTTGTAGAAAACCAATGTTAGTTCCCTACCTGCCTCTGCATTTTCGTTTGAAACATGTTTTACTTCTGCACTTTGACACAGAAGTACTAGAGATGAATTTATCATATACTTATGTTTATTAATCATGGTTATGTGTGGGAATTACAGATGGAGATGATGGGATGAAAGCAGGCTCTTGTCCAAGCCGTGCAGAATCACCTGCAATGAACACAAAGTCTAGATCGTTAGTATTGGTCAACTATTTTCATTCTGCTCCTAATCGATCTCAAGCCTGTGCTGACAATTCAGCTCCACTACTTGCCATGATGAAGACTTGTCATGATGCAGCCGACAATCGTTGGGCAAATTTCATTGCTGTTGATTATTACCAGGTACTTGTCTAACTTTTTATCAAATCACTCATCTGTCTAATCCTTAATTACTCTCCACTTAGCCTAAAAAAACCTTTGTAATCTATTGATGATAATAATGATGTTTTAAAGAGGAGTGATGGCGGAGGAACATCAGAAGCAGTTGATGAAGCAAACGGCCATCTCACTTGTGGGTGTGACAACATTGCCTATTGCAAGGTTTGCTTTCGACTATCTTTCAACTCGTGTAGTTACTACTTACTACTGCGTTTATACCTATGTAAAGTAACGAAATTGATCCTATATTGCGAAATGTAGAGAGATTAAAGTATTAAAGTCTAGTAATGTTGCATCCTTCAAACGTAGCTCTCAACTATCCTAGTATTTAACTGTGCATCAATGATATGCAGGCAAACGCTACGTTTGGCACTTGTGATGTCCCTCCCATTTCTCCACCCCCACCTGCGACAGAAACACCCTCCGACAACCAGCAGTCTCAAAATAATAATAATGCAAACAATGCTTATATTGGTAGAACAACCAAGTCGATGCAAACGGTTGTGGTGATTTTGGCCACGATATCTTTCTTGGCATGGTTATAGGATGTTATTAGTTTTGAGTAGTTTCTTATCATTGAAAGATATGCATGCATATATGTTGTAAACGTAGAGTTAAATGGTTCGGCCAATTTGATTCGTAGTATTGTATGGAATGTGAGTCATTTTTCATCACACAAAACATTTGATGGTTGTCTTGTGACTCGGTTTGTTTAATGATTAACATCCTAAAATACTAATCAAAATCTTGATGGTGAGAGAACTCCTTTCTATAACACTTGTTTCTTAAAGGTCACCGATTTTAAGGAACTTGTTTTAAAATAATTGTCGTTGCTGTCTAACTGTTGTGGACACAGTTCCTCTTAATTTTTTCTGTGAAACTCGTTAGGCTGATGCATCATGTTTTCCTTATCAAGAAAACTGCATTCGGTCAGTAGTTTTCTGCTTTTTGTCTGAACTTCTAAGCTTAAAGCTTTATCCTGAATTTCAGCAGTACAGTTTTTTTGGGGGTTTTCATCATTTGTGCAAGGAAGTGATGAGATGCAAGTCATCATTAGGTGACTTTTTCTGTCCCCTAAATTGCCATACTATAACTTAAATCTCCATTATACCTTTTTGAACAAAAAAATCTTATATTCCATCCGACTCGCAAAGTTTATACTTTTCGAACAAAAAATCTTATTCCGTCCGACTTGCATTTTACTGCGAGTGCTACATCTAAAAAAACAAGCTAGAAAAAGTTATGCAGGCTTGCAAAGTAGCGAGGTGCATGTGGTATAGTATAAACTGCTCGTCACGTTTTGCGAAGCAGAGTGAAATGAACTGATCACTGATGTAGGCCTAAGTAGTGGAGAATATAAGGGTGTAACAGGGACTGTAGTACGATGGTATCTCCATTAGACTATAAAACAACGAGGAAGTAAAGACACTAGGACTAGAGACCATAACAAGTACCTCTACGTTACATGAAAACTGATATACTACATACAAAAAAACACAAAAGCTAAATTATAATACAGATATCAGTGTTTTTGCAAATTAGCACTACTCAGTATAGATGCAGTTAGTGCCACTATTTATCTAATTGAAGCATCCAATTTTGTATCTGTATAGAAGTTTAGAAATGATTGAAAGATACAAGATAGAAGCATCCAAAGGCATAGGAAAAGTATCAGTGAAATATCAATGCTTCTTAGATACATACACTGAATATGGTCCATCGCAGAACTATTCAAAGTCAAATGCATTGCTATAAGGTTTCCCAGTTGCCCCCGTTCGTTCATTCGTGACCTATTCTTTTGGAGCCCTCATTCTCTTTTTATCGTAGTCATTCAGAGTACAAGATGGAAAATTAAAATAACAAGGAAGTAGATATCGATGTTATAGCGGATGCTTTGAAATTTGAATACTTAACCACGGTTACATCTTTTAACATAGCACACCCTTTCTCTTATCTCTTTTCCTGCATACAAAGGTTATTTACCCAACTAGGATGCCTTGTACTGCTATACACTATATATATACTCCAGAAACAACTTGGATCCTACAAAGTAAAAGCTCTTACACGCTAAGACCTGCAAAACTGAAGTCAGGCCTCTGTCCATAAATAAACTCTGTCAAAACACACATTTACTAAGGTTAAGCACTTGAGCCCCAAATGGAATTCAAATTTCTAAATTGCAATAGGTTAAAATTACCAAAATAAGTCCAAGATCCCACAAAGTAAGTAGATACTCTCAAAATTTTAAACACCACTGCCAGCCATTCACACCATGACCTAAAACACTCTATAAACTTCAGCTTAGCAGAAATAGATGCACTTCTGAGACAACTCTCTAACAGGCAGGGCTTGAAAGCACAAATCCATTACCAGTGTTAAACCACATCAATCCAAGGGCACAACGTTAAACCCCAGTCCAGACCAAACATGTTACCCATTTTATACAACCATCAGTGACTAAAACCATTTTCAGAGCAAAGTTTAAAAGGAGCTACTACAGTATCATTGGGTTAAACAATTATTAAGAAACATAATTGCACAATAATGCATTACAACATCAGGAAACAATTGCCTCATGTAATAAACAATCAAAATTCCTCTGCTTTATCCGTATTCCATCCTAATTATTACACTATAAAGATTCTCATCCTGTGGTTAAATAATCCATCCACATCCCTAAAAAATGGCAACACTCTATCTGTAATATAAAAAATTGATCAATACCGTGAAATATCCATCTAAGCTGTCTTGGGTGCCTCCGCCGCTACGCCGGCGGCGGCAGCTTCGTCAATAATCTTCTTATTCTTCTCAATAGCAGCGGCAACTTCTTTCGGCATATACTTCTCGTCGTGCTTAGCGAGAACCTCCGCGGCAGAAAAATAACACTCTAATCTCCTCGCCTTCTCGGACACGTTATTCGTCGACACCTCCTTCTTGATCTCCTCCGTGAACGGTTGCACGATCCCTTCCACCACCACGGAATGCCCTTCCCTGAACAAATCCGGCAAGGACCCCTCGTACCGGACCACGATGTCAGTGATGAGATCGGTGATGACGAACTCCACCTCCGGCTTCGACTTCGGGTAAACCACGCTGCCTTCAAGGACCAAACCTCCCAGCCGGAACCGCGCCTTGGTGGGGTTGGTCGCGTACTTTTCAAGCGCGTCGGTGGGAGTGATGTAGAACACCAATTGGTCTTGGAAGTTGTTGAGCACGATCACCACGAACCCCGCGAGGCCGCTGAAGGTCAGAGCGTAGGTCCAGAGGCGCCGCGTCTGGAGCTGCCGGGCGCGCGCACCGATGTCGACCGACTTCCGCGGGCGTGGCGCCGCGCGGCGCGCCGTGGAGAGGAGACGGTGGTCTGAGAGGAGGGGCGGCGAGGGCTGGAATTGAGGGCGGCGGAGGGCAGAGGGGAGGAGTGAGGCGGTGCGAAGGAGATGGGATCTGAATCGGAGGGCGAGTGACGATGCCATTTGCACTGGTAAAGCGAAAGGGGTTAGAAAAAATGATTATTGGGTTTTGGGTTTTGGATTTTGAATTAGACTAAGCCGCCATGGCTGAAGCTGAAACTGAACAATGCGATGTAGCCGAGAAGTTTCTCGTGCTATTGAATGAACATGAAAAGAACGAGAAAAAGAAACACAAATAGAATAATACTAGGTAAATTTACTTTTCACAGCCAATAAATTTATGTTGTAACAATATATATGCTCCTAAAAAAGAGGTTGTTACAATATATGCATAAAAAATATATATATCAAATCTCCGTAACTAAAATTTGAAATTAATTTCATTAATGTGACTTGAATTCAAAAACTATATATTTAATTTGTTTTAAATTATAATTTTTTGTTTTATTTTTTTTAATTTTCTTTTAAGTTTGATTAACTCCAATGGCTCGATATAGGATAGAATTAATCTTTTTTTTTTGAAGACACTATTTTTTACTTAACTTGTTATGTTGAATTATTTATTTTATCAGTCCTATTTTCGCATACTTTATTATTCATCTTAATTTTCGTCTTATACATCTTTATATTAAGTTAATTATTTAAAATTTGAATAATTATTAAAACATATTGAATCATATTCTTAAGGTTCAATGTTGAGATAAAAAAAGGTAAAAAGAAGTAAATTTTCACTTTGTTCTAGCTTATTAGATTACAAATCATCCATGCTTACACCATCAGCTACCATACAGTAGGTATATGTGATCACTTTAACCAACCAGATTTCAGTGTAGACTCAAATTGAATCACTTTTTTTCAAGAATGTTTTTATAATTTTTATTTTAGACATTAGATCGAGAGACAAAATTGAATATTTACGCAATAATATTTAATTAATTAAATTATTTCTTAATTTAAAAAATATGTTGAACAACACCAACATCTTAAAAATGATTACAATATATAAAAAATTTATGTCATAATTTTGTTATTTCATTATTTATTCTATCACTCTAACTTATAACGATTTTTATAGTTAGTTAAGTGAGAAAATTAAATTAAAATTATTATTTATTTATTATGTGAGTATAATTACTTTAATTTTTCTTTATTCATATGTCACTAAATATAAAAATATATTAGCGTTGGGGTTGGGAAAAATACGATAATGATGCATTTTTCACTGAATTATATTAAAATAGATAAAATTGAAAAAAAAAATTACCCATTAGATAACTTGTGTTTGAAGACATTATTTTAAAATAAAAAATTCATGCTTTGATGCTTCATTTTTTAAATAAAAATTGTGCTTCATGATTTCTATTTTTTTTTTTCAATTGCATGCACGACTATTTTTTAATTCTTATTTATTTTTATGTTAAAATGAAATAAAACTCACATCCATGATGATCCAAGCAAAGAAAAGGAAGTCCTTGAGATTCTTCAACCTTCAAACAATTGTAACTTTTGTCAATAAGTAATCACCACCATTGGTGATACACAATACTCAAGCTATGTGGGAAGTGTAGAGAAGAAAGGTGATGTAGGAAGAAGAAAGAATTTGGATATTTTGAAGAGAAAGAAAAAGTACTTTTCTTGGACCAATGAAGCAATTCATCTCTTTCTTAATTAATTTGAGTTGTAGTTCCTTCCACTATCGGAACACTCAAACTTTATGGGCTTTCCCTCCACCAAGACCTTTGATCAAAATAAAAATAATATAATAACAATTTCCAAGATTGTATAAAAACTGGTCTCTCTCCCTCCATTTCAAATTTAATTTCTGCAATTTCACCATCAATCAATCTTCCTTCTTATTATGTTCATGGATTCTCAAGTGTTGCTGGGTGTTGCACTGTCATCAGTGGGTGGTTTCAGCACTTCCATCGGTGCTGCCTCTTCTCTCAATTTCCATTCATAATTCGATCATCCTATTATCACATCATGCCTCCATATTTTTGTTTCCTAGATCAAAGTCTTCAACACAACCATATTATATATATATATATATATATATATTTTATCTCATTCTTCCATGCAAAATTATCACGTACACCCCCATTTTAGGATGAGATACAATGAAAGAAAACGTATGCTTTTAGTTCTCGCAACATGGTCAAAGTATAAATAATTTTATTTTGATTTACTCTTTCTTTGATTTTGAAGCACGGAGCTTTAGAAAGAATTATTAAGATTAACCTGTTTTCTAAAATTTGTGATTCAAATTCATCATATAGCAAAGTACAAGGGGTTTATCATGTTTATAATCAAAAGTATTTCAAAACCACATCTTTCTCAAAAAAGAAAATAAAAGATAAAGAAAACAAATTAGAAACATGATAAGTGATGATAGAAAAGAAAAGTTAATATATTAGTTAAATATGCTTATTAACGTCTATTTGCTATAAAAGAAACCATTTGTGTGGAAATATGTTATAAATCTATCATATCTAAAACTTTTCATTTTTGTAAGACTTTTCCGATAAATATTTAAAAATTCGTATTAAAAAGTTTTACAAAATACAAAAAATTCTAGCAGATTTACAAAATATGTAATCGTGTTTTTAATTTATAAAGGCGTGGATTTATAAACCTGATTATATATTATATGAAGATTATTTGAGACTACTATATATGATTGAAGATTATGTGTTTATTTTGATATAGTTCTTCAATGCAAGCCTCTCTATGTTTGCACTTCATTTGAAGAAAAAATATTTATAACTTCGACATTGTAGGTAGATTCAGTGTTGACAAATTAGGTTTAAACACATATGTAAAATGCCCAAAATTATATCCATTACTATGGTAAATTCTTATACATGGAGCTAGCTGGACTAACATTTCTGAAATCGAACAGGTGCCCTTTTCGTAATCCTTAGTAAAACTCCAAGCTTGAAGGTGCTTGGACTGTTACAGGTGATTTTTATCTTTCCAACTCGAAAACTTCGTTTTATCTGTTTTGATATTCTGAAGTTGTGTCATTTCATTCCATGAAGGGTTTTGCTGCTGGTTTGATGCTGAGTATATCATTCTTTGATCTCACTCATAATGCCTTGAACTCACTTGGCTTCCTTAGAGGCAACCTTTGGGTATGCTGTGCTCTCCTCTTTATCACAATTCAATCAATCTACCATCTCCCTTCAAACTTCTTCTGACCATAAATTTTGACCTCTTTTTCTCTAGTTCTTTGCTGGTGTCATATTCTTTGCTGTTGTTGCCAAATTTATACCAGAGCCAACAGCTGTTCCTCCCATTTCAAATGGGAAGAGTACCAAGGTTTGAATCAACTTTTACCTGCCTAATCACTGCTTTCTCTATTTTTCTGCATTTTCAAAATACTAATAATGTGTAACACTCTTGAAAACAGAAAGCTGGAAATGAAGGAAACAAAAACATTATGAAAAGGCGGCGCCGTCAAGTTTTACTCAGTGGTGTTATCACAGCCATAGGTATAGTTAATTGCATGATCACTTTCCAATAGAGAGTAATTTTGTTTCTCATCATATAAGGTGATTTCTAACTTTTCATTTTTATTTTATCACACAGGTATAAGTTTGCATAATTTTCCTGAAGGAATGGCAGTGTACCTTGGATCCATGAAGGTACCCCTTCTGTAAAAATGTTCGAAATTTTGAATGAGAATTCATTAATATCTATATCTACAATGACATGCATATTGATCCGGGGCTTTATGGTTAATTGTCCAAGTATTACTTGTATACTAGTATCTAATATGTTTGTTAATTTCACTTCAATTTTGATGATTGTGTCACGCTTCTTCTAATAGGGAGTTCGCGTTGGTCTTAACCTTGCCCTGGCCATTGCACTGCACAACATTCCAGAGGTATGAACTTTTGTCAATATTATAGTTTATTTTGCATTTTCTCTCAACATTATAGTTTATTTTTGTAGTATCATTTGCGTTTCACATAAACAATTGTATCATTCTTCTGCTTTACAGGGTGTTGCTGTTGCGCTTCCTGTCTATTTTGCGACAGAAAGGTAAGAACTTTCGTGGATTCTATATACTCTAGCGTAACATTTTTTGTTGATTTCTATGGGGATGTTGTTTGTTATTTTTATATTCCACCAATAACTGGAAATTTGAATAATAACTTTCCTTTTTCAATTGTGAATGTGTCGTAGTAAATGGGAGGCATTCAAATTGGCATCACTTTCCGGCTTTGCTGAGCCACTGGGTGTTATAATTGTAGGTAAATGATCTGCTTTCCTTGCTTCGCATCATAAATAATTTGGCATATTAACAATAATGAAGAATAATGTTCATATGTTTAAGGTCAGATGAGGTATGCATGATAACACAACCTTGCAAATTGGATCCCTTTCTCTCTCAATTTTAATGGTTTTCATGCACATAGATATAGATATGTGTGCGTTAATAGTTTTGAACTTAGTATGATTTTTCTTCCTTTTCTGTAGCCTGTTTATTCCCTACCAGCCTAAATCCTGAGATTCTTGAAGGTATCCTTGGAGCAGGTTAGCACAAATACAAATTCTAGAAGTCAGAATTTGATTGTGGGCAATTTGTTATGTATATGTTCTGATGGTTCTATTTTGATTAACAGTTGGTGGAGTTATGGCTTTTCTAACCCTTCACGAAATGCTACCACTGGCTTTTGAGTATGCAGGACAAAAACAATCTGTTAAGGTTGTTTTTTGTGGGATGGCTTTCATGTCTGCAAGGTACTTCTAAAACATCTCAAAGCCATCCTACATTTAGTTTTTAGTTTTTGTTGTTACTTTGGAAACTGTTTTAATGCACAAACTAAGGTGACAAAAGTAAATGTGGATTCATAAATGGTTAAAAAACTGGTAACAATTCATATCTCAGTTTCAATTTCACAATACCACTTTTCTCATAAAGTGGACAACCTACAAGATTCTCTAACATTAAAGAATTAGCTATATAGCTACAACACAGTATAAGTATTTGTGATTCTAATATGTAAAGGACAACAACGACAACCTACAAGATTTTCTAACATTAAAGAATTAGTTATATAGTTACAACTCAGTACAAGTATTTGTGATTCTAATATGTAAAGGACAATAACATTTTTATTTTTGAAATGTAAAGATCTTATATCGATTACCGATGGAATTTTTCAATAATTTAAAAGTGAATTTTAAGTTTAACTAAATTTTAAAAACCAGTTTATAAAGTGATGTATGACTTATAAACTGTTAAAAGGTTTTATTTTTATTCGACATTAGATTTTCAATACCTCCTACTAACAGTTCTAACAAATTATAATAGTCTTCCATAATAGTTTTATAGTGTCACTCCATTTTATAACATTTTATGTAAAATAGAGTTGATAACATATAGTATTGCGGGGTGTGCAGCTTGTATTTTCTACGTATGAGCTTACCAGAGGACATGTAACTGGGAACAGTCTCTTTCTTTTCTGAATGAGATGCATTTGAGAGTACCATTATGCACTGTCTTCTTGCTGCTGTCATCAGGAAGATGCCATCAGAGACGAAACTCTGAAAATTTCCAATAACATTAATGTAGAGCAGGAAGATAGCAGTTGAACATGAAGCAGGTAGGATCCATTCATCTGCAATCATGGTTCCCCTGTATACATATATACACATGTACAAATAAAAGCAACTTGCAATTAATGTTCTTCTGTCATCTTAAATTTCATGACTTGTGTTCTTTATTTACTCCTAGTTCTTGGAGTAGTACAACACACCACGTAAATTTCGTTGAAAAAAGTCTCGTTTTCTAAAAAAAAATCATTTCACAACTCACTTTACTTCCTCTACTTTCACATGAATCTGTCTCTTGACTACATTTCATTTCAGCAGCAAGAATATTATCCTACGATTATGATATAAAAATCCACAACGTGATGCACCAAAGTTTGAATTCTTATTAAGAGAGATATTCCTATGTAGTATGGATAGGTGTTTCCAACAAGTTTGTTTGAAAGAGTTAAAAAAAAAAAAAAAAAAAAAAAAAAAAATTTTTTTTTTTTTAAAGAAAAAAAAAAAAAAAAAAAAAAAAAAAAAAAAAAAAAAATAAAAAAAAAA
>Ga0099825_1005562_pt1 | contig 16106 bp, 12 predicted proteins | sample SiratroredBW_FD_76838 | JGI IMG/M metagenome (GOLD analysis project Ga0099825, IMG submission 76838) | Root nodule microbial communities of legume samples collected from California, USA - Siratro red BW | ecosystem: Host-associated > Plants > Roots > Nodule | place: USA: California | collected...
GCGATCGGTAAATATAGAAGAAAAATAAATGTAAGCTTAATTACTATAAACAAAAAGGCAATATCCTTTCTCGAAATAAATTAAATTTATTATAAAAATAATGTTTTCAGAAGAAAAAAGGAAAAAAAATTGTGTTTTGTGAACAATAAAATGAGATAACAATAATTATTATCTTTAACTTTAAAGCATAAATCATAAATAAAGTGTAAATAATTTGTAGCTAAAAGTTACATGTAACTTGAAATAACGCTCTCCAAAAAATGTACGATGAATAGTGGGAAAAATTGTGAAATTAGCTAGTTAAGTAAACGCAACTTAGGTTGTGTTTGATGAATAGTATTCAATGTTAAATAACTTCGAAAGTAGGATTGGTATTCAGAAATTTCTTGAAAAGTGGATGGCCACAAAAATAATAAATTTTTTTAAAGAAGAGAACTAAGATGAATAAAAATAAAATAAAAATTATAAAATAACTAATAAATAAAGTGAAAGGTAAAAGTGTTTGGTTTAGGAAAATTCAAAAATAGATGAAGAGAGATATAAATATAAATAGATGCAAAATAGTAAAATAAATCTTATAAATTTTTAAAATTAGTTTTTTTCCTCTTTTAATCAACCATGTATATTAGTTTCATCATTTCACCTCTCAACCAAACACACCGATTTACAACATTAAAGGACTAGTAGTTTGATATGGTAGGAAGAAATAGTTAATTGAAAGATCATAATCTAAAATAAAACATTAAAAAGTTTGACAAGCATTCTCATTACTTTCCTCAAATACAGCACACAAACCAAAGTACTAATTGGTATGAAAGTCTTTGTTTGAATTAGAAAATGAAAAAAAAATATAATAAAAAATAAGATTGTTTTAATAAAAATGTTTAATTAAAAAATAAAAAAAGTAAATAGAAAGTTTAAATAAGTTAATTAATAAGATAAAATGAAAATTATAAATTGATATATTTAGAAAATGAACTCAATGTCCTTATATTAGAAATGAAATATAATTAAATGTATAATATCAACAGTGTCATGTTAAACTATATCCTCTATTACAAGTAAATTATAAAATTATAGTCAATTACTTGATTTGTATTAATGTATATTATTTTATCACATAATTTGATGTAAAAAATATTTTTTTAAATATTAACTAAATTTGAAATAAAATTAAAATATAAATGAAAAATCATTACAAAATTTTAGTAGAAGTAAAGGTGATGGCTTATAAAAGAACTAGAATAAGTTCATCAAATAATAAACTTATATTAAAAAATCTTAGTAAAACCTCTTTCACATTTATTTTATACTTTGAAAATAATAAATATTAATTTAAAAATATAAAATTTAATTTAACTTCCTATATTAACTGTAAAATATTAAACTTATATTTTCTATTTTAACAAATTCTATCGGTAAAAACATAATTAAATGGCGACCAAAATCAAATTTATACCATTGTCCTTGTTGAAATTTCAATTTGTTATGAATAATATTTGTAGAGTGATTGACTTCCTTCAAAAGAAATATATGATTGATTATGAGTTCAGGTAATTATATTGAGTTGAATAATCAATTATACTCTAATCATACTTAATTATGTCTTTATTTTGAAAGTAGAAGTTATTAGATTTCTTAGTTAAAAGTAATTTTATTTTTCAAATAATTTATAAAAAAACTTTATATTAATAATACAAGTATATTTTTTTATTAAATTAAATTAACAAAATTAAAATTAAATTATATTTATAATTTTTTAATAAATATATAAAAGTAACTCTATTGTTGTATCTCAATCATGTAATCATTTACTATTTTTTTTAATTAATTTATTTTAACATATTTAAAAAAAAATCTAACTATCTATCAATAAGATCTACTATCCTTCAATATTTTTATAATTATTATACTTTGAATCACTTGGTTAAGAAATATAAGTCATTACGGCACTTAAATCAACTAAAGAGCTCTATCCATTAACTCAGCTGTATTAGATTTTGTTGAATTCTTCCTATATACAGAAAAACATCATAATGTCCCTTTCAACTATAATAACACCAATTGTATCTACCATTTGGTTGCAACATTTTTCAAATGAATTGTGTTTATTGGATTTGATGTGAAAAATTCATAACTGCAAATATTTATTTGGATGATTTGATGGAACATAAAACCAAACAAACATTTAATGAAAATCTTTAAATGAGGGTAGGAATTCCAATATGAACTTGAAAAAGTATAATGTTAACAACATGTTGGAATAACCAGTAAAGATTTACCAAAAGGATCATGCTGCATATGTTTGAACTATGTTGGAATAACCAGTAAAGATTTACCAAAAGGATCATGCTGCATATGTTTGAACTAGAACATGTTTTCTACCATGTAACTAGAACATGTTTTCTACCATGTAACACTACTTCCATTCAAGAGCCTACAGTGAAATTATATTTATTTAACACGAAATTCTTTTGGAGAGGTTGGGTTGTAAACCAAATAGAGAAGTAACGTAAAAAATAAAAAATAAAAAAAATTGAAGTCACATCCAAAACAGAACATGAGTTAAAATTAAGTTCTTATTCTTACAATTTTACAATCTTCATCCTAAATGACATGAAAGTTGTTTGATAAGATTAAAATAAATTTAACCATCAATCATTAAATAGCTATGTATCTTAAGCTTTTCCTAAGATAATAATTTTATTTTAAGTATATTTTTATAAGTTACAAAACTTAAACTTCTCTTCTTTTATTCCAAAATGTTCCTAATTTTCTATATAATTAATTTTTTATCTTTGTGGTCCTCAAATTTGTTTATAAATAAGAAGTTTTATAGACTTCAGAGCACATACTCTACTTTATTAGCTTTGTAGCTTAAACTCCTATAAGCATAACATTATTTTTTCTCTCTTTTCTTAGATCTCTAGACCTATTGTTTAGATTTATATTTTCTTTCTTCTAATCACTTCTTACCTTCAGATTTAAATTTTTGCCCACTTCCTTTCGTTGGAAAAAACCCACACATCAATAGTTTGTTCTCTTCATCAACTTTTTATTGGCAAAAGTAAGAATGCATTTTTCTTGTGATTTTGTTAATTTGTAGGGATGGGAAACTAAATCCCTCTTTACTTTAGGAATGACATGTACAAAAGGGATTGAATAGACAAAAAGTCAATTCATCCATCATTATGGACATATATACATAATTTTTTTTTTATTATACCACACAAATATTTCTAGAATCATTTGTTAATATTCTTGTTTACAGGTCAAAGTCGACACATCTATTATCCAAAGGACAAACTTTTAACTTAGGTATTTTTCTTTCTTTGGTTAATACGAGAGGACTACGCCCTCAATTTCATGATAATTATGGAAAAAGGAAAAAAAATTGTTTCATGGAGAATTCACATACATACATATCTAATTGCCTTCTAGTCTATATGTATACTTGTGTGTGTGATGTGTGTTTTTCAACCTTTTGTGAAACTGAATTTGAGTGTAGTGTATATTTAGAGTGGTGGTGTGTTAAAAGGATTAGATTATTTCTTGAAATCAAACAAAACAAAGTAAAAGTTGAATTGATCTTGAACTAAGTATCTAATTGCCTTTTTGTTTTTATAATTACATGGTGTGTGTATTTTAATTTTGTGGAATTTAGTAGTATATGTTTTAAATAGTGGTATGTTAAAAGTACTAAATTATCTCTTGAAATCAAACAAAAGATGAGTTGAATGGATCTTGAACTAAATTGGTTTTTGTTTTTAATTTTTTTTTCTCAAAAGTATACTTATGCAAAATTAATTTTAGATAAAATAGATTTTCAAATAAATCATGATTTACTTTTAGCTGCTTTTATATATCCTAAAAGAAAATTCACTATAAGATTTAGTTTAGATTTTTCTACTAAATGTGAAAGCTTTGGTGTCACTTCAAGTTAAATCGAGATTTGAGATTTTGAGGTATGGTTGGTGTGTAAGTTCTGATAGATAATGGGTTATCTTTTAGTTAATATAAATAACTTTGATTTGTAAAAATAAATAAAAAAATCTCAAAACTGGACCAGATCCAGTCTTAGTGTGATTTTTCAAGCTAAGATAAAAATTAATTTTTTATATATATAACTTCTAGTTTAATTGAGGTTTAAGAATTTTGGCAGAAATTCCCTGAACAAATCTGTCTAAATCAAAAACAATTATAATACATTCCAGTATGAAACCAAACATTCTTGTACTTTCTCCAAGATGGATAAATCTGCCAATAATAGAGTTTTACAAAGTTTTAATCTTTTTTTTTAACCTTCCAAAAGATAAAGTATGAGTTTACTAAAATATTATTTTTATTTTATTTTATATTTTAAAATTAAATATGCATCATTTAGATGTTGATCATATCATAAAATAAGTGGTTAATCATCTTGTAATTTTTCAACTACAGCTAGCATAACCATGACCATGATCATGACCCACCAAGAGATACTTTACCATCTACCTTGTGAATCTAGCTGGTTTGGATTTGATTTTACTAACAATAATAATTTTTTGTTTTTTCAAAAGAGATGGAGTTCTCAATTAGATTTTTTTCTTTGTTCAGCTGTATATTTTTATTGCCAAACAAGGTAATAACATTAAAATGTACCATAACCTGGTTATTCATTTGTGTAAGGAATGTCATGTTTAAAATTAGGGAATATATATAATTATTTGAGTACAATGTATTCAAGGAATGGATACAACTTGTTTTGAAGACGAGTAATTATGTATGCATAATGAATTTACATATCATATTTAATTGAAGAAGCATACCCGAAAGATCTGTCTACAAATTTTGATTGTTTTTAATGAAATAAAACAAGCTTTTATGTATGTATTTATGACACTTGCACATAAATATAAGATAGTTATTGTATCATTGTGTCTTTATCTTGTAAAAGGGGCATCCTTGTATGATTAAATATATGTTTTTTTTTTTAATTGTTATGAATATAAGACACATAACCTTGGCTTGCTTGAAGTTGATTGATAAGGGAATTGCTATGACATTTACTTCTTTTCAAAAATATATTCCTATGTATTTAGAATGAGATTAAATTGGATGGTTATCTATTGTTAATCCAATGAATGGTATGCAATGAATAAATATCTTTATTAGTTCAACCGGGATGAGATCCTTATAATATGCACCTCCCTTATTTAGGGAAACAAATTGGAAGAGTAAATATTTTTATTAATGTATTTATTTGTCTTTTTTTCCTTTTTAAAATAATTTTTTTTTTATAAACTTGAAGACAGACATGGAAGATCTAGATATGGAATTAGACTGGGCGCAGGTGGATATTCTGACCAGCACCAGTCCCCCAATGTTCAACGATCTCACCCATGCTCCCAATCAAGTCAATGTGCCCACTGTAAAAACTATCTCTTTCCTCTTTCTTATTCCATTTTTTATTATGTTAATTGAATAATGTATATTTACTATTATATTTTATGGTCAATAATGTTAAAGTTTATTAGTTATGTAAGTTTTTTAAATGTTACGTTTTGGAGTGATCTTTACCATTCATATATAATCATATCATTACCATTCATATATAATCATATCATTTATTTATTCCTCCTTTTCATATAAAATAGTTATTTCCTTCATCCCTAAATACCAAATCAGACTACAATTTTTTTAAAAATGAAATATTATATGCAGTTTTATTATTTTGCCTTCAAACACAAAGTTTAAGTTTCATGATAGTGAATGTCAATAAATATGTTGAGTTAATTTCCTCTTAATAAGGTAAAGATAATTACCATTTACTTCTAGTTATTAGTTTCTATTAAATTCGAATGCTGGTGAATGTACCTAGGTAATATTTCAAATTATTGATCCTATTGAATATACTAAATTCATTTAAATATTGGTTGAGGTTATTAAATAAAAATAAGAACTTTATGCAGTTTGCACTTCACCACATAAAAATTATTATTTGTAAAAAAACATTTTTCATTTTTATGCTAAAATTTAAAGTAAAAAAAAGTTTTTCTAGTAAAGAATTTAAAATAAAAAAATAAAAGAGATAATTAACTTACAGTGAAAAAGTAATATTAATTATTGAAAATTATCTTTAATAATCAAATACAATAATTAAGTTATCCTTTTTTATTAAAAATAATTTTCAAATACCCTCTCACTTCTATAATATATATCATTTAAAAAAAATTAAAAATACTGGGAGCCAAATCTCCCGCTTTAACGTTCAACCATTGATTCTATATTATTGTTGAGGTTCAGGAATCAGTTGGAACTGTGGTAGCAACACCAAATCAGGCACAAAGTACCGATCATACTTTCAACTTCTCCGGAGATGCAAATTCAAGAAACCTACCACAGCTTTCAGTGGATAATTCTTATCAGTTGCCGCAGTCAGCACCAAACGCTGCTGCTTTAGCTCCATTACCGGATGAAATCCAACCGAACTATTACATACCATCCATGGTAACTTCATGATTAATTCATATGTAATATATAATATATGACATATGTATTATCATAATTTGTAAGACTGAGTATATTGATATGGATTTGGCTGATATTAATGTATGTATATATCAACAAAAACACAAATTTTTTTTATCAGCCCAAAAACAATAACACCAATAGTTGCAAGCAATGAGTAATATTTGTACAATTATTAACATTTTATTTGATTAGGTGGGATTAATCTCTGAAGGTGCTGGTCAATCTGTTCCCAGCCAGAATATGACTCCAGTGAATTACTACAATCAGTTCTCTCTCCCTCAGAACAGCAATTTACCTCTGTAGGTCTTCCTAGCTATCTATAATATGGATTTTGCAGTCATTATATATCTCCTTCATAACAACTTATACTGTGTCTTTTGTCTATATTTTGTTGTGTTGTAGGATACCTGATCTTGGTCAGCACAACCAGCAAAACACAAACAATCAGCTGGTGGGGAGAAATATCTTAGGAAACCAAGATTTTAGTGGAATCAATCAGCAGTCGTCCCAGTATCCAGCTTTTTTTCAGCAAAACTCCGTGAGTTTAAGCTCTTTTCAAAACATGTTTCAATGTTCTGCATGAACCATCTTTTATATATCAAGTTGACATCATTATTAATATTGTTGTCTATCATAACTCATTAGCAAATGGAGACACGAGCAGCAGGGAATGAGGCAACAAGTAGTCATTTCATGACTAACCAAATATCTCCAATGTTTGCTCTTAACAATCATGCTATTAACCCTAACCCTCACAGTGCTTGGAATTCGCAGAGGTAAATTACCTATATACTCACTCATTTGAATCTCTAGGCAAATCTTAAATTATTATTTAATTGTTTTATTTTTATTCTCTTAAATAAATACTCCACAAACTTGTATATAGTTAAGTTTGCCCTCACTTTTGCTTGAGTTGTTTATCTATTTTTAGTTTAAATGGTTTACATGAAACATTACATATCATTTATGTAGTTGAAATGACTTTATAATTCCCAGTTTAATCATTAGCTTGACTATTCGTAGTTTGAACCAGAATTCAATAATTGGGTTCTTGATATATATTACATATATTTATGCATTGTTTCTTAGGAGTGAAATTTGTTTAGACTTTTTTTTTTTTTGTCCAAGCAAATACTGGAAATTTTAAGACTAAATGAGAGCTTTTTGAATAAAATTTATTTAAAAAAATTCTAAAGTTAAATTTTTACTTATGATGCCTAAATTTTTTGAAGTCTAACTTTGACTATTTTTAATGATTGATTTGACTTGTTATTTTATTCAATATTCATATTAAAGATTTTATATAGTATTGACCAATTCTAAATAGATTAATTGACCACATGCTATCATGAAAAGAAAGGAAAAGGAAAAAAAAAACTCTATGCAACCAAAACAAATAGACATTTTAATCTCCCAAGAATTACTAGGTGACATTTCTTTATCATATATATACATGTATACATACTGTTGTTTTCAAAGGTTGAACATTATTTGAGTTCTACAGTAATTTCTTAGTAATTCATCTTATTTTTTTAATTTTGAAAGGCCACTTTGGATGCAAGATCAAGGAAACCAATACAATCCATTGTTGCAGAACACTGGTTTTATGCAGCATAATAACTCCTCGTTGATTGGACCTACATCTCTGTCATCCTCCTTCACATCTCCTTCAGCACTGAACTCTGCCGCTATGGGGTTTCCAGGTACTAGGCCCACTGAAGGACCAAGTGCCCAACTTTTTAACAACCAAGTGTCTCATATTTCAAGCCTTTTAAGGTATCATGTTTTTCACTAGCATTAATTATTTTTCAGCCTATGTTAGCATTTTATTCAAACAGGCTTCATATTTTTGTAATTGCCTATATGTTAACATTTTTCACCATTACTAGACCTGAAAGATCACAGGGGACACAACTGCTGCAAGTACCACCTTTTTCTGTGAACACAATCACTTCACAGCGTGCTGACAGTGGACTTTCTATACCTTCATCTTTTAGGTATATACGTTTTTTAAACAATTTTATGTATTGGGTAGAACTTCAAAACATGTTCAGAATTCTATTGAGTTGCTTTAATATATTTGAAGTAACAAAAGAACTGGCAAAATCCTTACACGTTTCAAGTTCTCACTGTATTGTTGAATCGCATACAGGACGCAAACTTCAGTACCAGGTCTGAACATGCTGAATCAAAGTGACAGATCATTGGTTACTTATGGTCCTTATACTAGTCTACAGCAAAGTCCAAGTTTGAATCTACCATTTCCAAGGGTGAGAATTTCTTAATACTATTTTGTCTTTTTAACACAGTGATGATAATATAGAATAACTGTTTTAGATTAATTAAAATATCTTCTGGTCTACACCATAGCCAGCGGACACTTGGATGCTAAGTGTTAAGAAAATGTTGCATGTACATGTATACTATGTTATATGATATATTAGAAAAGTAAATATTGTATACTATAGTTTCAAATTTGACTTCAGGTAGTTTGGTAATATCTTTGCAACTCAACTTTATACTGTGAAACACTTCTCCTTAGTTGTCTCTACTTACTTTACAATAGTCTAGAACATATATATTTTCAATTCTCTAAAATTTTTTCTATAACTATTGTTACTTTCAGAGGATACATAGAGAAATTTAGTATAATATAAGCAAACCTATATAAAGACTAATATATCATCTTCATTCTAAAATTTGAAGATAATAAATTTATTAATCTTCTTCTTGTTGATCTTACTTGGGACTTGAAGGAATTTGTATTGAATTCTTAACAGCTACCTTATAAGTTTCTAGAAATTTGTAAGATATATTTCAACATAGACAGTTAAACTAAATGTGGTAAATTGAACATTATAGCAGCAGGCACAGCGAGAACCCCCACGTCGTGGTCGTCCCAGGAAACATTTTGAACCAGGCGAGGCATCTTCACCTTATAAACGTCGAAAGGTAACCATTTTTCTTGGTCATGCATGAAGATGTTTCTGTTGTAATGGAACCATAATGAGATTTTGTGGTATTCTGCTTGGTTAATTTTGACTTGTTGCAGAGGGGTTCGTCCTCAAGAGAAAATGTTGGGAGATCATCTTTATCCCAAGGAAACCAAACTGCTGCTACTGCTGCTCCTGCTGCTCCTGCTGCTGCTCCTGCTGCTGCTCCTGCTGCTGCTCCTGCTGCTGCTGCAGTGAATGAAGATCAGACCCCAGCAAACACTTCCTCTTCTGCTGAAACTGCAAGGTTCTTAGCTGCATTTACCATTTTTTGCTTTTCACTTTTCTAGTAACATCAATACCTACATAACATTTTTCATTCTCTTCGTCTTATCACTTATGATATCTTCATATTTCTTTAGATTTCTAGAAGCATAGTAGTTTCCATCCATAATTTTCCTTCATTTCTACTATTGAGTACAAAAAAATTAAACACTTTCATGGTCTTAAATTTCAGTCCGTTTGTGAATGCTATGTATGATCCTGCATTTGAGAGGGCTGGCGTTCCCATTGACCCCCTTCTCAGGTTGTTCAACGCAAGAAAGTCTGGTAATTACTTTAACTTTCTATAAAACATTCTACTTGTTGGAGTAATATTAAATTTGTTTGGATAATTTTCTTCAAAAGTATTAAAAATTAAATAAGTTTTTCATAAACTCAAATTAATTTATGTAGAAGTTAAAAGATTTATATTTTGAAAAGCTATAGAAGAGTTTTTGCAAATTTAGTTATATATTAATCAATTTTAATTTATAAAAAAAAATTCTCCTCTAATTGTTTATGAAAAACCTATCTCTGATTTGTTATCCTAGCACCATTACTCATCATAGAAACCTTTTCTTTTATTAAGATTATCATATTACAAGTCAAATTTATTTATTTATTTTTACCTTAAAAAACTTCCAAATATATGTATCTGATAAGAATGCTGTTGTTCTTCACGCAGATAAACCTGCAGGACCCCAACAATGAATAGAAGTCCGGAATCCTGAAGAGCATTTGAATTGAATATTAATGTCCGGAATTCTCAACAAAGACATGTGATTTTATTTGCCTTTAGTTTGAAATTTGAAATTTGAACAATAATTGGTGATGAAATCCTATACGAGGTATAGGTGTAATTTAGAAGTTGATGGCAGATTAGTGTTACCCTTTTTATGTTTTTTCATTTCAGACAAGAAGTTATTGATGATTAGTTTTAGAAACAACGAGTTTTGCGACTATTTGGTCTGAAAGTTTTTGCGAATATGTCAAATTCTATTACTTTTTATAATTTTAAGTTTTTAATGTCATGAATGATTCTATAATTTTAAAGAAAGTATATATTTTAGGGTCATTTTTGAATAAGTTTATACTTTAGTTTGACTTGAAATCACCACCAAATGCTTCAGAACGTGTTTGGAAAGGGATACGCTCGTTATAGCTAAAGTAATTTGGACTTAGAGAAATAGGATTATTTTTAACGGTGGTCGGTGGTCAGGTGGATGAGATAGAGTTATTTGTACTGACACAATTGCATGCTTGGTCCTGGACAAAATTTGGCGGTTGTAGATTATGAGGTACATTTTTGGAATGGTATATGCATCCTATAGATTGTTTAAGAGAAGTTTGATAGATTCTGAAGTGTGGACTTTGGTTTTCGAGGGTTGGGGTAGACGGGTGAGAGTCTTGCGCAGTATCTTGGTTGGTTTATTTGCAGGACAACATTCAAGAAGAATCCAGCAGCAAAGATTGGGAAGTAGAACATTGAGATACGAGATGGATGCAGATGCAGACATGCTACTTAGAACAAGGGATGAAGACATTGTTTTTACAGTCAACTACTAATGGAGATAGTTTAGTGTTGCAGAAAGTTTCAGAGTCGATCGTCACCTTTATGTTGTAGTCATTGTAGTAGACTGACTTTGTTCTCGCTTTGTATTCTATGAAAGGGGGATTGGTGTTATTTTCGTTGGGATTGTGGGTTTGCTTGTTATTTTTTTTTTTTTCAGTTGGCTATATTACTTTTTGGTTGGACTTGTAGTCATTTTGCAATAGCAATGCTTTTCTTTGTAGCTTGGGTTAGTTTTTTATGTTTGGGAAAGAGATTTTTTTCTTTTATATAAGGATTGGAACACTCCTGAAGTGTTCTTGTAATTATCATTCTTTATTGTTAAAAAAAAACCCACCAAATACTTTAACTTGGGATGACCTCTTGTTTCCTTTATTCTATTGCCCCTCCAATATACAACTTTTGTATTAAAAAATTATCGTCATTACATTAATATTAGCCATTAGCTCACAAATAATACACAAATAAAATACGATTCTAATTGAAAGTAAAATAAAAATTTATTATAACAAATTATTCTAAAATAATAGTCTTTCATGATCTTAAATTCTTTCATATTTAGCAAACCTAAACTCATGTTTTAAATTTGTTTATGCATGCATATTTAGATTTTTATTTGCATTATTACTTTTTCATACTAACAGTATACAAGTTTTCAAGTATTAATCTTTTCGATCTTTTCCTCCATTGTCTCCATACACGCTTTCATATTTTGTTTTTTCTTCATAATATTTACATTTTTATATCACTTATAGTACTTTGAGGAATAGATAATTTAGCGAATGAATTTAGCTATTGAAATAATTCCATCGCTTCCGAAAGGGTAAATAAAAATTTCAATTATAATTACTGACCGAAACATTAGAAATCTTACATTAAACAAAAATAAAAAATTGAGTGAGATATAAAAAAAATATCAACAAAAACATAATTTTAAAATTTTGAATTTTAAATAATCTCATAATTTCTTATATATTTATTAAATTTTCTTGGTCTACCTTCTACAGAAATTCCAACAAAATTGAATAATAATTTTAAAATATAGATGGAAGAAAATTGATAACTATATTCTATTAATAATATAAAGTGGAGTTTCTTTAGTGTGATCATTCTTTATAATATAATTATTTTATGTAAGTTCATTTTTTACATTTATTATTTATAATAGTGGAAACATATTTTTTGCAACTGCTACTTTTTTATGATAATAAAAAAAATTGTAAAAAAAATAATTATTATAAAAATGATTGAAATATAAAATAATTTTTAAAATTTAGATAAAAGATTGTAAAAAATGAGCACACAAAAAATAATTATGAAAATGAACTTTTTTTTATTGATGTTTAAGATATTATAATTGCATAATAGGAGCACTTGTGTTTTGCTATCACAATAATAGTTTCTTATAAATTATTGAACCAATAAAGCTGATTGTGTTTATAAGAATAAAAATGGTAAAAAAACTGTGTATAGAAAAAACAATTCAAACACGTATAAAAGTAAAGTAGTTTTTTTTTATTAGTTGCATACTATTATTATTAAATACTAGTGAAACACAAGCAGATACGTATTTTTTTATGATAGTAAAAAATATATTTATAATTAAAAATTAATTATTGCAATAATTATAAAATATAAAAAAAGTTATTAAAGTTTATATTAAAGTCATAAAAATGTATATAAAAAAATTTATAAAAATACATTTTTATTAACTTCTATAATATTATAATTAAAAAATAGGATTACTATTGTAATTTTCAGTAACTAAAAACAAAGAAAGGTGTATACACAAAAAAGAGTTAAACACACACATATTATTATGTATATCTTTTAAAACCATTAATAATTAAGATAATTAAATGTTTTGTTTTTAAGAATTGTCACAGTTTATTAAAGTAAAAATTAATGTACTTAATCTTAAAGATAATTTATTAAAAGAATACATTAATGTTAATATGTTGTTAATCTTGAAGGTGATTTAAATTTACAAAATAAAAACAAAAGGTAAGAATTTTTTTTAAGGTTGGTTGTATGTTAAGGTTAATCTTTTATTTAATAAAAATAGATGGTAATTTCTAAATATCAAACACTTACTTATTTATCTTAACAAAGTTTAAATAAAATTAAAATGTCAACCAACTATTTACGCAAATACTCTTATATCTTTAAACTAATTAGACATACAAAAAGAGGAAGTTGGGAGGATCAATATCACCCCGTCTCAATCTGATAAGTGAATTGCCTTTTTTAAGGGTAGTTTCTTTTGATCAGTTTCCTCTTACATGTCAAACTAGTAAATGATGAGACTGGTTGACATGCCTGGTCACTTTTTAAAAAAAAAAATTAAAAAAATTAATTTATTTATATTATATTATTTAAAATATGTAAATATATATTATTTATATAATTTAAATAATTAATACTAATAAATTAACTTTTAATTACTAATTAATGAATTAATTTAAGATATAAATGTGATAATCATTTTAATTTATTCAATTAGAGACGTTAGTTAATCTATTAAAAATTTAGTAAATATTTATATAACTAAGCGTTTTTTAATATATAAATATATATATATATATATATATGTATATATATATATATATATATGTATATATGTATATATATATATATGTATATATATTAAAAAATTAAAAATATAGGGAAAAAACTGGTCTTACTATCATATTAATGATAATTAAATATTTAAATTGTAAGAGACATTTTCAATGCAATTTATAATCGTGGTTTAGGTTTATAATATTTATCTTACAGAAAATTTTATAAAAGTTAAAATATCTGAATTTTTAAAGAAAAAGAATAATAGAAATAAAACAATTATCTTAAAATATTATAGTTATATTGAATTGTAAATAAAATATCTAAAAATAAAAATATTACAATTTTTTATTAAACTAAAAATTTTGAAAATATCTAAAAATAAGGAACTTACACAAAATAAATTTTACTTTATAATTTGAATCAGAAATTTAAGAATTAAATCCTATAAGACTTTACTACTGAAATATGTTAAAATGACAAAATTTAAAATTCTAAGTTATAAATAAGAATATGAATCACAAAAATAAAAGAATAATGATGTTCTAGTTTAGAAATACTTTTTACGAAACGATAAAAAATATTAATTAAACTATGTGTTTTTTAAAATCATATTACAGTTAAAATCATAAAAAAATGTGATACGATTACAAAATAATAAAAATATTATCAGCCGTTTATGTGAAAGTCAATTTAATTAATCTTAACATTCAGAGTCTCCTAACTCTTATCTGAACGCGATTTTTGAACTCCTCACTGCATGCTCTGTGATTGGTCCAATAATATTAATATGCAACATTATCCTAGGAATATTATTCAAAGAGTATTCAATACAAGACATTCACTGTAACTTAAATCATTAATATTTATTAATTAAATTTTAATTACTAATTGATGTAATAATTTAATATATAAATGTGATAATAATTTTAATTTATTCAAACAGAGATATTAATTGATCTCTTGAAAATTTGACAAATATTTATATAATTAGGTGTGATTTTAATATATATATATATATATAGTTTAGAAAAATTAGAAAAAAATGCACTTATGTATCATATCAATAACAATTAACTATTTAAAATGTAAAAGATATTTTCAATGAAAAATTATAATCGTGGTTTTAGGTTTATAGAAGATTTTATAAGAGTTAAAAGATCTGAATTTAAAAAAAAAACGTTGAATCATAGAAATAAAAAAAATTATCTTAAAAAATTATATTTATATTGAAGTATAAATAAAATATATAAAACTAAAAAATATTACAAATTTTTATTCAAATAAAGCTTGTAAAATTATCTTAAAAATAATGAGATGAAGATACACAAAATAAAATTTACCTCATAATAAAATTATTAAAATAAATAGTATAATTACATATAAGATTATAATTTAAGATTTGGATTAAAAAAATTAAATTTCAATAACAAATTTAAGAATTAAATTATATAAAAAAATTCCATGTTAATACGTCAAAATTTAAAATTCTAAGTTTCAAATAACAATATGAATCATAAAAATAAAACAATAAGCTTATATCTTAGAAATATTATTTAAAAAACAATAAAATAAAATATTGATTAAGTTAGGCGTTTTACAATTATATTACAGTTAAAATCATAAAAGAAATCTTTAAAGTAATGTGATATAATTAAAAAATAATTCAAATGTTATGAGTGGTTTATATGAAAGTCAATTTAATTAATCTTAATATTCATAGTCTCAGTAACTCTGATTTGAATGTGGTTTTTGAACTCCTGACTGCATGCTCTGTAATTGGTCCAAAAATATTAATATGCAACATTATCCTAGCAATATTATTTAAGGAGCATTGAATAAAGACTTTTAGTTTGTACAGTTACATTGTTTCTAACATAACAAGACGACTATATTAATAATATTTTAGTATAGTTATTTGCTGTTATCTTTCAAATAATGGTCTAGGAACTTGTAGCAATAAATATTTTTTAAAAGCTATCACAAAATACATTAATAGCACATTCAATTTATACTTATATATTCAATTTATTATTAAGTGTCATTAAAGGCTCTTTTGTTATTAAGTATCACAAAACAAAAATTTATATGTTTTGCATTCAAATGTAATATATTAAATTAGCAAGTTAAAATGTGTAAGAGAGATGATTTAATATTTGCATTCATAAAGCCAAAGAAACTAGCAGTATTGATAATACAGTGTGCCA
>Ga0099825_1005563_pt1 | contig 16106 bp, 7 predicted proteins | sample SiratroredBW_FD_76838 | JGI IMG/M metagenome (GOLD analysis project Ga0099825, IMG submission 76838) | Root nodule microbial communities of legume samples collected from California, USA - Siratro red BW | ecosystem: Host-associated > Plants > Roots > Nodule | place: USA: California | collected...
ATATATATATATATATATATATATATATATATATATATATATATATATATATATATATATATATATATATATATTCACATACACATACATACACTTTTCACCTGGATCAACATCAATTTCATCGTATTTTGTTAGTAATAATATTTTTCATAATATTCTTTTATCAAAATTAGTTTTAACTATTAATTATATCACTCAATAATCATTCTATATTTGGAATAAAATTAATTTATAATAAAATAAAACTTCCTTAAACTATTTATGTAAAATTTTATAAGTGTTACTTATATTCCTTATATTACAAAATATAGAAGTCTTAACTTCCACCAAATTTAATTCACAAACAAAATCTATTATTACATACTTAAATTAATTGGGATGGATATATTTAGTTCAAATATCACATTCATTCATAAACTATGCATACTAATTAGTATATGACATTTATAAATATCAAAATATTATTATGAATATTTAATTGTGTGTGAAGCCAAGTATATATGATATTATAAAGTAGAAAGAAAAAGAAAACACACATAAAATAAAAGACTTTAATAAATACGTAAATAAAGTATACTGAACCTACATTTCTTTTATTTATTTTTTACTTTTCTTAAATCAAGCACCTAAACAAATACTCTATTTATTACATATTTCTTCATCTTTTGTTTTTATTTATTTTATTTCCCACTTATTCTTTTTCTTTTTTTATACATCATTGTTCTTGTGACCTACGAGAGAAAGTTTGTTTAGCTTGGATTTTTAATGCAAATATTTATTTGATCAAGTCATGCTTATGTATAACTTATTAAAATTGGTCTAGATGTGAGAAATTTGGTTAATTTATACATAATCTTATGTATTAATCTCGTTATTTATGATATAAGAGACTTGATTTAGTGATAATCAAACAAGCTCACATGCGTTCATTTGAATTGTTTGAAAAAACACGTGGTATCAGGGTATCTCTAACATTTTTTTTGGGAGAGAAAATAAATAAATTCTATAAAAATAACTTAGTAAATTAAAAATAGAAGATAAATAAAGTAAAAAAAAAAAACTAAATATGTCCAGACAAAGAAAAACAGATAAAAAATAAATAAAACTAATACACTAAATTTTACTCTCTTTTTTTCTTTAAAAAAAAAAGTACTCTCATTTTCTAAAATTCCTTTTTCTTCTCTTCCTTTCCACCAATCATGTAATCATTTTTTTCCATCTTCATTCATCCTCTTCCATAACCACCAAACAACTGTAAAAGAAGGAATCTATGGATACAAAATTAGAGCAAAAAAACAAAAAAACCTTGCTGTTGCTATTGAGAAAAAAGAGAAGTTCTGTTTATCTATTTATGGAAAAAGGATCCTAAAGGATTCTCTAGTCAAAAACCCACATTAAAACCTAATTTCTTTATAAAAGAAAAAAAAGTTCAAAGATATTTTCCTTTGACACGTTAGACAAAACATTGAAACTGAGGAAGACATGAATGGAGGATGTGATAGAGTCCAAAGTTGGAAACATCTTTCTCAACAAAAACGAAGGCTAGAGACTGATACAATAAATCCAGATACATCGAATATACAATAAATAGACACTTCTACCAAGTATACAAGTTATTGTCTTCTTTTAATTAGATTTAGTATCATCTGAATATTTTTAAATGGAAATAAAATATAAAATCATAAATTGAAATATTTTAAAAGTAATTTGATTAATTAAATATAAAGGCCAAACTGAATTTATATTAAATTTATAAAGTGTAAAACGGTAAATATCAATTTTATTGATAGGATGCTATTTTATAGATTATCATGAATATTCAATTGTATGGACTATTAATTAAATAAAAACAGATAATAGGTTTAAACAAAAAAATCAGCATAGCCTTACTAGTTGACCTGCCAATAAGATACGACTTAGCTTTTAAAAGAAGTTTATTACAATCATTTTAAAATTCTAAAAAATTAAAATTTATGAAAATTTAATTGCTTCGATTTTTTATTTTAAAACATTTCATTTGAATAAATCAATTTAAATTTCTTATGTTTCAGTTTATTTTTTTAAAATAATTTTCTTCGTGTGAAAAAAACATTACAAGTGTTATTTGTTTTCTCGTAAAAAAGTTAGAAAACAGAATATAAAGTAACTTTTAATTTTAACGATCCATACAATACAAACTAAATTATAATTTTAACTAGGACTTGTACATCTCATTTTTATTTCAAATATGAAGAGTTAATTGTTTAAACACATCCTTGCACTATTTCCATGAAAACTAATTTTTAATTTTAATAAAACATATGCCTTGATTTTAACAATGTACGTCTTATGTCCTAACTTTACAACTATATACTAAGATGATGGACAAAATGATAAAATTATGTAATAATGAATAAAATGAATAATATATAAGTGAAAAAATTGTAAATTTCTTATCTTAATGTTGTAGGTTAAATGTGGTATCTAATTCTTTATATTAATATCCTAATGACTTATTAGTATATATATATATATATATACTATATTTAAGTGGGAAGAACAACACAAAGTGTATATATAAAGAAATAGTTTATTTATTTGAGTAAATAGGACTAAATGTGATACATGATGCATTATAAACTTCTTGCAATGAGGTGTCAGATAAGCCATTCTCCAAATTTGTCTAAGGTATGGCTGTGACCTGACCTGTCCATGTTCCTCCACCTCGTAAATCGTAACTTCTATCCCATTCATTCCCCTATTTTTCCTCTTCATTGCGCACTCAAACCCACTCTCCCAGACTACCCAACTTCTCTACTCGCCCTTCTCACGCTCCAAACAGTCAACACTCGTTGACTCACCTTCTCACTCTCAGCCTGGAAGAGCGAGTACGCATCGCTGTCCTTACCCGACGTTTGCTCTCCAAACAATTCACTGCTTCTACGATCAAAATCTTTGTTTCTCCGCTACTACTTCCAACCAATTACTTCATGCCACGTGTCACTTTCCATCTTCTGATATTATTCCTACATACTAATTATTTTCTCATAATAGTATAAGATATTATGTATCACTCCTTTAATTATTTTTCTTCATTTTCTTTAATCTTTTTACTGTGTACCAAAGAGACAGATCGCTCTAGGATATTTTATGTATACGTTATTCAGCTCGCACATTATTATGTAATGTAAAATTTAGTAAAAATAGTAATCATCATCAAAATCCATCAATAAAATTCATGTAACCATATACTTAAAAATAATTTATCGTAATAATATATATACATACCACATCTTAGCATTTTCTATTTTTTTTCAATTATATATTTGTTAATATTATTAATATTAATATTATACCTATATTTTTCCTTTTTATTTCTAAAAGTATGTTTGATAAGGACAGAAAGGTAATTAACTTATTTCTTTATTTTATTAAAAAAATAATAAACAAGAAAATCACTATAAATAAATATTATTTATTTTCACTTTTTCTTTCACTTCAAAATTTTAAATTTCGATTTTTCTTTCCTTCGCCACCTTTTCCTCCTCGTTTCAAACACAAGTATTATAAGTAGAAGGTTGATGTAATTCGATTTTTTACAATATTATTTTATACGAGAAAAACATAGATACTCCCTGTATTCGCATTTCAAGGTAAAACAAACACACTAGATATGTTCACTAAATAAAATATTCTATTATATATATATATATATATATACACACACACACATTTATTGTTATTTTTAATATGTGAGACAATTTTAAATTGTGTAATAATTGTAAACAGGAGGGAGTAGAATGAAATATAATATTTCTACGTATCAAATAACAATTCAATTAAGTAAAATATGACATAATATATACAAACAATTCTTATCTTTGGCAACATTCTCTAACTAATAAATGAATTAATTTTCAAAATACAGTATAAAATATGTTTTATTTATAAAGATTGTGGTTATCAAAGAAAATAGTGAAAAGAGGATATGTTATGTCATCCCTCATAAATTATACCTACCTAAACTAAATATATATTTCTGACATACAAAGTCCTGTGTCTGAGGGCATAGTGACAGTCCAATTGTAATTTGCAACAAGGCATCAAAACCCAGAACCCAATCATCTTTTCTTGCAAACTTTTGCGCATTGGAATTTGGAGGCCATAAAAAAGATGCGATGCTACACGCAAACAACTAGTACAAGTCCAATAAGAAAAGCAACATAGAAAGATTGGCCAATTCTCACACCTCATTAACACAATTCCCTGCTGCTGATACTTACATACACTTCAACCCAAGTTTCAACCAGCTTAACCATGGAACGCTATGAGATAATCAAAGATATTGGGTCAGGGAACTTTGGTGTGGCAAAGCTCGTCAAGGAAAAATGGACTGGTGAATTATACGCTGTCAAGTTCATTGAGAGAGGCCTCAAGGTTCTATTTTCCATCATCAATCTTCTTTTCTGTTGTCATATTGTGTATACATGTACTTTGGATTGTGGTTAGTTAATGGGGTTCTGTTGGGTTTTGCAGATTGATGAGCACGTACAAAGAGAGATTATAAATCATAGGTCCTTGAAGCATCCCAATATCATTAGATTCAAAGAGGTACGAAATTCGAGGCCTTTTGGTTTCAATGAGTACAATATCAAAGGTGTTAGTGCAGTTATTATCCTTCTCTAAACCAAATCCTTCGCTTTCTTTAGCTACTTCTTACCAACTTTTGCGAAAAAAGAATATGCTATATGCTCCTAAACTCTGTTGTCCTCAATTCAGTTTTGTCCCAGAATGGAACAAATATTCGAGGCCAATTATGGGAGCACGATTTCTCAATATTCAGTGTCATTTATTTCTGATTGTGCTTAAAGGGAGTTTCCAGAATCTTTTAAGGAACTAATCAAGAAATCTTTTCATTTTGATTTGTAAGAAATACTTTTTCTTACGAAAACAAAAAGAAAAATAATGTATATAAGTAAAACTGATATCTGGAGAAGAGGAACGAACACTCCTTCCTCTTTGCAATTGCAAAGGGTAAATGTCATGTTCTTTCTTCTCCAGATATTTTGTTTAATTTTGCTATCCCTCGTTTATATACATTGTTATTACTTTATTATTAGTCGATTTTTTTGTCTACAACACACGTTTTTTGCCTTTGATTTGTGACCCATAAAATGGCCATTAATTTCAGGTGTTACTTACTCCAACTCATCTTGCCATAGTCATGGAATATGCTGCTGGGGGAGAACTGTTTGAAAGAATATGCAGTGCTGGGAGATTCAGTGAGGACGAGGTAGATTAGACTCAAATCATTTGCAATAGTTGATAGGAAAAGCTTCAGTGGCTTTAAGATAGTGCTTTTGTCCAACATGGCCATTGTGTTAACTTTTTAGATTCCAAAACAGTAATAAACTAAGATTGCATCAACTGTACACACAGCATGAAACAAAATAGGAGCACTGTTTCTTCTTTAAACAAATACATATAATACTAGTGCATGAATTTTCCAATGGCAAGTTGATGGCATGTTAGCTGCTTCCGCTAATTAAAATATTTTACTCATATATAGTTTCAATTTTGGCATTTAACACACTGTTACTTGACTTCATGCTTTTTATTTTATTTTATGCATAGTATTTCGCATGCTTGTAAAGAGAAAATTTTGTCTTAATTTCTCCTTTTCTTTGCATAGGCAAGATATTTCTTTCAGCAATTGATTTCTGGAGTCAGCTATTGCCATTCAATGGTAACATTTTCTTGTCTCAACGAATGTTTCAAATTCAGTCTGATTACTTTCATAGCTGAATTGAAGAAGTAATTTGGTTACAGGAAATTTGCCATAGGGATCTTAAGCTGGAAAACACACTTCTAGATGGAAGCTCAGCACCAAGACTTAAAATCTGTGACTTTGGTTACTCAAAGGCAATAACTCATAACTTAAATTTTCATTAAATATTTCAGAGTCTAGTTAATTACTGAATGGTGTTCCTTATCTTTGTTCAGTCATCTGTTCTGCACTCCCAGCCAAAATCTACTGTAGGAACCCCTGCCTATATTGCACCAGAGGTTTTGTCAAGAAGAGAATATGATGGGAAGGTAACTTGACATCTCAATTTCCCTTTCCAATCATGTAATCGTGGCTTCACTAACGTTTGGCCACTGATATGTTCTTATCCTTGAGAATGATTAGGTCGCAGATGTTTGGTCTTGTGGGGTGACCTTATATGTGATGTTGGTTGGTGCATATCCTTTTGAAGACCCAGAAGATCCAAGAAACTTCAGAAAAACACTTCAGGTTTGTTGGACCAATAATAATAGGAGTTACCTTTATTTGTCTAACTGTCCTTAATGTCCCTAATTAATCACAAAATTTATTAATTCAGTTTGGATAATTTTGACAGCGAATTCTTAGTGTCCACTATTCTATTCCAGACTATGTACGTATCAGCAAAGAGTGCAGACACCTTTTGTCTCGAATATTTGTAGCCAACCCAGAAAAGGTACAATTACTTGAATGTGTTCATAGCATACTATTTTACACATAGTTTAAGATAAAATTCAATTTTAATTAAATAACACCACCATAAACATTTACCATGCTAACTTTGGTAACATTGTTTGAAGCAGAGAATTACCATACCCGAGATAAAAATGCACCCTTGGTTCCTAAAGAACCTGCCACTAGAATTTATGGATGAGGGAGAAGGGGTGTTGCAAGATGACTCGTGTGAGACTCAAAGCATTGAAGAAATACTGTCAATAATTCAAGAGGCTAGAAAACCGGGTGAGGGCCCAAGAGTTGGTGAGCAATTTGTTGGGGGCAGCATGGACCTTGACGACATTGATGCAGATGCTGACATCGATGATATTGAGACAAGCGGTGATTTTGTCTGTGCTTTGTGAATGATGATGCTTCCAATGTTGCACTCTGCACACCAATTCTCCCTGAAAAGCAGTTTAAGATAAGATGTTCTTTAACGAGATAGATAGGGAATCAAACAAAACCTCTCTACCATGGTTTGTCATTTTCCTTTCATTGGAAGTTAGCTTGTCTTCATCTCTGCCTATGTGGGAATAAGAGAATGTTAATGATGTTTTGGTTTAGTGTTTTCGCACTTAGCCAAAAAAATCACTGTAAGATATGTTATAATCTAGCAATAATTAACAATGTAGCTTGGGTTTCTTTCTTCTGCACTTCCCTTTCTCTCTTTATGATAAAAAATAATTTTTGAATGCGATGTCTCTTTTCAATTATTATAACCGTGAAATGCCAAATTCACATTTGAATAATAAGTGATCTATCATTGTCACTGTATCGGCATCCGTTAAAAGCACTGGACAGCTAACGAGCGATGCTGATGCATCATGCTCCTCATCAACCTCAAAAAATATAAAAATATTAACCTTTTGTTTATTTTTTTTATGAGACTATTGTGTTTATTCTTTTAATCTTATTTATCTTTTTATTTTATATTTACTAAATGTTTTGAAATACCTAAAACTTGTTTTACTTTTAAGTAAAGTTTGTGAATAAAAAATAAAACATAAAAAAGTTCTATGCCTTTAAATTCAATGACTTAGATTAGTCAAAGTTTAATATGATTTATAAATACTGAGAGTCTTGGGATAAAATTACAACGGAAGTTTCTGTGGGACGATACCATTATTGGGTAGTTGTAACTTATATATAAGTTGTTATTATACAAATATGCAAAATTTAAACAAAAAATACATAACTCTATGCAATCTACAGTTTTTAAATAACACATATCTATACTTGTAACAGTTAATAATAGAGAAAATATATAGCGATTTTTTTTTTCCTATGCATAATTTTTTACCTTTTTTTCTCTTTTGTATTTTTCTATTTATTAATTACTTTTTAGTTTTTGATATCTTAAAAAACTGTCCATAAGTATCACAGATATTGTTATTATATAATTATAACAATTAATAAAAATTAAAATATTCTTATGATTATTTTATTGTATAATATTAATTTTAATTTTCATAAAAATTACAAATACTTCTATTATATAGTGAAATAGTTATAAAAATTAATAAAAATATACTTTTTTAATCATGTTTTATATACATGATTTCTTTCTAACTTCAATACAGATTTCAGTAAATTTTAAATATTTTTTTATTATCGTGATAGACAGCTTCATGTGTTTCTATTATTTTAAAAAATATAATATTGTTCTTATAATATTTTAAACTTAATTTTAATAACTCGAAATTGTTTTGATTATTATAAATAATTTTATTTTGTAAAAAATACTTTTATTTTTCTAGCATAAGCATTATAGGATAATTGGGTATTATAATGTGGATAATCTTTTATATATGATGATGGTATATCAGATGAAGCGGGTCCTATATTGTTGGTCAGGTGCATTTATGAACCAAATTAATCTCATTACTCATTAGGTCTTCTTCAGTTGTTAAACCACCCTCTTCTATTTTTAAATATATTTTTATTCTTTATAAATATAATTTTATTTATTTTAATTTCTGTAAAAATATTTATAAATTTGAAATCTTGTTGTCTTTTATTATTTATAATTTTTTATTTTTAATTATAATTTATTAATATAGAAAAAACATTAATTAGTAGAATTAGGATAAAAATATATTTTAAATTAAAATAATTATGTCATAATTAGTAGTATATTAATGATTTAGCATAAAAAAAAAGATTACATGTATGTTTTCAGCTTTTTTAATCAATGACTTATTTTTTAACATTGTTTTTTATTAAAATAATTAATTCTTACTTAGGCACATATATATCTATATATGTGAATTTTAATTATTCAATTTTATTTATAAAATCTCACCATTTCTCTAATATCAATGTTTCTACATCGGATGACTCTAATTGATCTAATGAAGTTAAAAAAAAAGAAAAAAAAGTAAAGGAACAATTAGAAAAACAATTTATACATGAAAATAATCTTAAAGATATTGACATATTATTATGGTTTTATCAATCATTAAAACAAACATTAAATGTAATCAGTATTCTTTTAGAAGTTATAATAAAAAAATATTAATAACATAAATTAATTTTTAATTTTTTTAACAATCACTTTTAATTCTTCAATAAGATATTAATGCATAAAATCAATATTATTATTTTTACTAAAATACATTAGCTAAAAATGGCTCTTCTTATTGCATCTTAGGTTTCAACGAACTTCTCTAAATATTTAAAAAACAACTTTTGATTTTTTAAAATGCCTATTGATTAGTTACTTTGAGATTTTTTTTTTCATTAAAAATGTCAATTTTAGCTGATAGGTCAAACACTCATGTAACATGACATCATTCCTAACTTCACCAGGCTGATCAAGTTGACTAATTAACAAAATAAACCAGCAAAGATATCAGTTCAATTTAAAAATAATTAAAATATTAAAATAAAACCTTTTCTAGAAATCCAAACCGAAAACAAAGTACTAAAATTGCATTCGTTTTAATTAAAATTCACGAAAAGTGCGAATAAAACTTATATTATTTTGTCAATACTCTAAAAAATAAATTATACACATTAATAATATAAAACAACTTTATTACTCCTCTATTCCTATTTTACAAGACTCTTGTAGTTGATGATTCGTTAGTTATTTGTTAAAAATATTTTTAATTAATTGACATGTTTTTACTAAAAATATTTTACTTGTCACTAAAATCCTCATTTTTTAAGAAAAGAAAATTCACTGTATATGGAAACGAAGTTGGGACGGTTAAGCTTGTTTGGGTCAAGCGTTTAGATACAAAGCCCAATCAGAGTTAACCGCAGGGTTTGCCAAAACCCTACTAAAAACCGAACGGCGTAACCGCCGGTGAAGCAGAAGCAAGCAGAGACAAGAACAATGGGTGGTGGTGGGAGAGGAGGCAGGTCCCGCACTCAAAGAAAGCACTTCCGCCAGAGCAGAGAGAACGTGTGGAAGCGTTCCAAATCGGATACCGATCCTTCTTCAACAGAAAACAATACTTCATGGACTCCTTTCGCCACCGAGAACGCCGCTTTCGATTTCTACTACAAAGAGCAGGGAATAGTCGACCTCCAAGAGTGGGACCAATTCGTTGCGGTTCTCCGAACTCCATTGCCCGCAACCTTCAGAATCAACTCTAGGTAAACCAATACTAACAATTTCAAATCTCCTATTCGATTGTGTTCTTTCTATTGTATTCTCTTTCTCATTCAAATGCTGTTTTCTTTCGCGATTGCAGTAGCCAGTTTTCCGACGACATTCGTTCTCAATTGGAGAATGATTTCGTTCATTCTCTTCGCGACGAGGTATGTTAGCTCATACCGTTTTTTTCCTTCTTGTTTTAATGCTAGTGTTTATTTTTTGGTTGTGAATTGTTTCCTGTAGGTTGGTGAAGGGGGTGAGACTGAGGCTATTCGGCCGTTGCTGTGGTACCCTGGGAATTTTGCTTGGCACTCAAATTTTTCTAGAATGCAGCTTAGGAAGAATCAAACGCTTGAGAGGTGAATGGAATTTCTGATGTTCTATAAGTTGTATATGTTTGCATGGCATTGATAGAGCTAGCGATTATGACGTGTGGTATATTATTGTGACGTTCATTTCTATCGGTGTTATTTGTATTACTGTGACGTGTGGTATATTTTTCCCTTAATTTATACACTCCTGAATATTTCTTACCTATGTGCATGAATGGATTAATTCAAAATTTATATACCAAATGTATGTTGAAATGGTTCTAATGGACCAAAATTACGAAATTAAAAAAAGTTACCTAGGTGGTTTTCACGACTGCTGAAATACGAGCTCCTTGGGAGTCATCCCACACTATCTTATGAACATTTCACATTTGGTTCTCTGCTTTAAGTATAACAACTTTTTGGGCCTGCGTTATATGTTTTTTTTTTGTTCAAAATTATTTGAACTTTTTATTTTCTTTCTTAAGAGAGTTTAGGTATTCTATGGTTTCAATGGGATCTATGCCTGATCATATTAGATGCTGATAATTGAAACACTAGGTTTACAAGTTCAGAAACTTAAATAGCCATTTCTTCACGAAAAATGTGATTGAATATTTTGGTAAATGGGTTACAAACTTGGTTTCATTTCCGGACATTGATTTATTGAATAATGTACACTAAATATCAATCAGGTCATGCATTTGATTGTATTTGATGATGGCACGATGCAATACTAGAAATGCCGTTTTTCTTCACTAACATTCTTCCTTTTTCTCTTTGAAACTTTATTGTCTTGATATTATGTTGACTGGTAGACAATATACTGTTTTACGTGTTTTTTTTTTTTTCCTTTAGAGAAGTGTTTAGGGACCAAGCAATACACATTCTAAAATTGACACATATTGAACTTATCTACAATTAGTTCTCAGTTGTTGGTCTTGTGACTCTTGGGGAAATGATTGGGCCCTCTTGTTGTATTTATCAAAACACATGAAAATGGTACTGCCAAACAATAAATTGAAATGTTATGTCTATTTGTGCTCTGATTATGTTAATTCTTGCAGGTTCCATGAATTTCTAAAGCTAGAAAACGAGATTGGAAATATCACAAGACAGGAAGCTGTCAGTATGGTGGGTCTCTTTATATACTCTTCCAATCTTCATGATGAGACAGAATGATTTTATTTTATTTTAGAAGTTTGAATGCTTTAGTACCTGTAGGTTACTGTTATTCTAACCTTTCAAGAATTTAACTAATGACACTCTAATGATTGTTGGAAACGTAGGTTCCTCCCCTCTTCTTGGATGTGCATTCAGATCATTTTGTGCTTGATAGTAAGAAACTTCTAGTGCATAAAGTATTTTTTGTTGTTTTACCTGCCCCTTTTTTAATATTCGTTTAGTCTGGAATTCAAACTCAAGTGTTTCTGATTGTTTACTTTTCCCTTCTCTTTTCAGTGTGTGCTGCACCTGGTTCAAAAACATTCCAACTGCTTGAGATTATACACCAATCAAGTAAATCGGGATCACTGCCTGATGGAATGGTTTGTATAATTTTTATAACAAAACGTTACTTCTGTTTCTCTGCCCTTTATTCATTATTTCTATCATGTCGTGTTTAGCATCATTTTGAGTTTCTGGACTAAAGAGTTATTTAAATCTGACCTGTAATGATTGGGTGAGCTACACATGCAACATTTTTATTGTTTTATAATTTTATAATTAGGTTATAGCAAATGATGTCGATGTCCAAAGATGCAATCTTCTCATCCACCAAACAAAAAGAATGTGCACAGCCAATCTAATTGTTACAAATCATGAAGCACAACACTTCCCAGGATGCCGATTAAACAGACATTATGAGAAGATGGAGTTAGATCACAGTATTGGCCAACTATTATTTGATCGTGTTCTTTGTGATGTCCCATGCAGCGGAGATGGCACTCTTCGCAAGGCACCTGATATGTGGAGAAAATGGTAGTTTTTATTCCTTTCTCTGGGCTATAGCTCTACTTTCTTTTCTTGTCAATCACCAAATTATTTCTACTACTTATTTTACCTTTTTGCAGGAACACAGGGATGGGACAAGGCCTTCACAGCCTACAAGTTTTAATTGCTATGCGAGGTGCTTTTCAATTCTTGTCTGTAGTGAACAGTTTGGCGATTGCCATCATTAGTCTTGCGTTTTTGTTTCCGAATATGGTGTCATCATTCTCATTTTCCCTTTTCAGCTACAAAATTATTAATAACCAAGAGGGGTTTTCTCACATACATTGACCTTTCATCCAAGACAAATGCTTTATGCAATATATTATTTCACCAATCACTACATATCTTTGCTGAAGTTGGTACTCTGTCCTTGCCATGGATTTAGGATAGCCTCCCTTCACCCTGAAAAACTTGTTTACCGTTATAAAAAAAATCAATTGTAAGATCACTTAATTCTATGACAGGCTTGTTAGAGTTTTGTTAACTAGCAGATGGTTATAGATTGAACTCAACTAGACTTACCTAGCATGGGCAACTGCCAACTAGTTTGGGTTACAGAATGTTCATGCTGAGTTAAACTACACCACGCATTTAAAAAAAAATGACCAGTATCATTGAGTGAAAATTTTGTGCTTATAGGTTAAGTTTACTTTTTAAATGATTGTCAGGTGCTTAATCTTAGGAAGTGAACACACATTATGTTGGGCCTTAGGGACAAGACCAGTAATTTCTCAGGAGAAACGTGACACTGTTGAACTCAAGAATTTAGAAACACAAAATAGTGTTTGTATTCCAGAGAAAATCTGGTTTTGACGACCAGATTTCGTCGCACTCAGCAAGGTTTTCCCTTTAGGGAAGTATTCTCCTTCAATACACAGCAAATAACAAAACTACACTGAATATAATCCAGCTTCATGAGTGGAACACAAACAAAAAATAATAACTGCCAAACCCAAATGCAGATAACTACCAAATAAACCACACAAATCACTGCCACATAAACCTCACATAACAGTTCAGCAATGAAATAACGATAATATATGCTGAAAGCAATTTCTTTTTTCTCCTGACACATACTTCAAAGTTCCAAAGGCTCACGTCTATCAATCTCTCTAACCCACTTTATTATTTATGAAATTTATTGGAAACAGTGAAATTGAGTGGTCCCTTAGTCCTTATTTCATGAGCCTCCCCCATGATTTTTGTAATTTCTAATTTATTTCAACCAATAACGTGTTAGAAAAAGTGCGCTACCAACACTCGTCATTTCTACACGTGTTATGTGTCTTCTGAAGATGAAAGACATTTTTACAGCAAGCAGTAATTTCATATTGTCACTTTAAACTGACTTTCTCTTTTTGCTCATTCTAAAACTTTTAAAGACAAATTACTAGGGTGAGAACCTTCTCTTAATTGCCTTAGCTGAATAGAAATGAACTAGGGTTTGTGATATACTGATGTTTATTTGATGATTTTGGCAATCTCAACAGAATATTCATTTTCTCAGGTATATCTTTACTCAAAATTGGTGGAAGAATGGTTTATTCAACCTGCTCAATGAATCCTATTGAGAATGAAGCTGTGGTTGCTGAGGTAGTCTAACTTTTCTATACTTAGATAATTTGTGCTAGTTCTTATGTTTACTCATAAAAGTACTTTGATATATTAAGATCAGCAAATTGACTTATATACTTGCTTTCAGAAAAATGACTTGAATATAGACTTGCAATTTTTTCCCAAACAGCGCAACGCTCAAACAGTTCTTTTCTACCTTTTCTTTTTTCTTGTCCTCTCTACATCAGAAGCATCCCATTCCTCGTTGACTAACATGGTTGTTTTCATTATAATGTTTCTATTCAGTTTTCTTCCCCTTTCACTTCTTGACCACTCAACATGAATGATTTTTCTCCTTTGTTACTCGATTTATTTCTCTGCCTCTCATTTTTTTCTGTGCAAAAATGTCTTCGGTGGAGAAAATTTAACTATGGCAAATCAAAGAATCTATTATGAAAAGAGAACAAAATTACAAAGATTCTCTAAGATTCTAGTTTTTCTATGAAATTACAATCTATCTACATGTTTGGTCCTCTCATGAAAGAGGATTAGAGGCAATGTGTAATGTTGCCTGCTTGTCACGTATGCATTTGGGAACTTTCTTCAAATTTAAGTTCTTTGAGGAGTTGTTTTAGCCATATGAGCTCACAAGCGACTAATGCCATTGAAAAGATTAAGGGTTGAGTCAAGATTGCGAAAATTGAAAAGAGAAATGGCTAGTTAATAATGCAAACATGCTTTCCTTTTTTAAGTTCATAGTTGTAAGCCGTGTTGAGCCATGGTCTCTTTGAAAATTAAAGAAAAAACATGTCAAACACGTAATTGGGCACTCCCATGGTTTGTGTGGGTACCTGTAACTTGCAGTCAAGATTCAAAGACTAATATTAACATTATTCGTGGTGACTTAACTTGTACTTTTCCAAAATACATATTTTTTTGAGCTTTTCTGAAACCTATTCTTTCTAGTTTCTAGCTATGTAGAAAAGGTACTGAACTTTTTTGGACATTTTTTTTTTCCAGAAAAAGCATTTTTTTATTTTAAAAAAAGATGAATGTGAATATAAAATGAATTTTTTTTATATTTCAACCTGTTTTGTCATGTTGCAGGTTTTGCGAAGGTGTGGAGGTTCTGTTAAACTTCTTGATGTCTCTAGTGAGCTTCCACAACTTATTCGTCGGCCTGGTCTCAAGAGATGGAAGGTTTGTTTGCTGTGACCAACTTACCATTTATTTAATTTTATAGAGTTGGAGTTTCGGAGAAAATATATGTAATTTTAAGAAAGAATTTTGTTCCGTATCTATACATGCCAAAGTTTTAGTGCGTGTCCCATCTTTTGTGGATTCTCTTGGAGACAATGCCCTCTTATATTATGTGAGTTGTCAATATGAAGGATAGTTAGCTTTCTTATTTTCCTCTGTTCCAACGTAGCTGTGGGTAAAAAAAACTTGGTTTGGCCGAGGAGCTGTGTCTCTTCTAATACCAATCCAGGACTGCCATGCTGAAATTGTTTGCTTCATCAGTTATAGATGTTATTACTTGCTATTTGGATTTTGATGGTTTTGAAATGCTGTTCTACTGATTTGTTTATGTTTGGAATGTGACTGATAGTGAATTCTTTCTAATAAAATTTCTTCTATTTTATGTTGATCTGTTGGATGTTCTGTCATGTTATGCCCCCAATCATGCCTCTGGTATAAAATCAAGTTTTATACTTTCAAAACGGAAAGTTTGAAGTTTATCCTACTTGAACATGTATTCTAAATAGATGCTGTTGGCTCTGCTTGTGATTCAAATATGGAAGGGGTTAACTTTGTTTTGTAGCTGCATGCGAAGTTTTTTTTTTTTTAAAATGTGTTTGATTTGGAGATGCAGGTATATGACAAGAGCTCCTGGTTTGTCTCGTATAATGATGTTCCTAAGTTTCGTAGAAGTGTAATTCTTTCCAGTATGTTTCCTTCTGGTAGAGGTCATCATGATGCTGATAGTAGTTGTAACGATAACGTGGAGGATGTTACTAATGGTACTAATGAAAATGCCGGAGATGGTGTTCAACCAGTACAGAATCCTGTGATGTCTGAATCTGTTGAGGAAGTTTCTGATTTCCCTCTAGAGCATTGTATGAGG
>Ga0099825_1005565_pt1 | contig 16102 bp, 13 predicted proteins | sample SiratroredBW_FD_76838 | JGI IMG/M metagenome (GOLD analysis project Ga0099825, IMG submission 76838) | Root nodule microbial communities of legume samples collected from California, USA - Siratro red BW | ecosystem: Host-associated > Plants > Roots > Nodule | place: USA: California | collected...
AAAAAAATATCTCATTTAGTTATACATTATAGTTCTAGCATAGATAGTGATATATATATATATATATATATATATATATATATATATATTTATATATTTATATATGTATATATATATGTGTGTAAATTTTGTTATTTTTGTTTTTTAAATGTGTTTAAATAGATACATAATAAAAATTTAAAGTATAAATATAAAATATTAAACCTTTTGAGTTGACATAAGCTGAAATTAAAACATGTCTAAAGCCTAATGGTTGTTCTTAAGCTCAACTTTATTACACAAGTCATCACATTTAATGAACACAACCTAATATGATATTAGCACTCACTAATGAGTCTCGAGCCAAATTGAGACTCTCAAGTTCAATTTATTAACTCATTCTTAGGCCTAAAGTCCAATTATTCTTCTTAAGCCTAATTTAACTACACAAGTAATCACATATACTACACAATCTTATATGATATTAACACCTCCTAATAAGTCTAAAACTTAATTGACACTCTTAAGTTGAATTTATTAAAGTATTATTAAGCCTAATATCTAGTTGTTGTTCTTAAACTCAATTTAATTACATAGTTCACATTTACCTTTTAACTTATTATTTTATTTACAAATTTTTTTCTATTATAATTTTTAGTATTCTTTTTCAATTTTTTAACAATTTATTTTTTAAAAATTAAACATTTTTATAAAGAATTTTATACAAAATATTTTAATTTTCATACATACATACATTTTATATTATTTTTTTTCCATTATTAAACTCACTCCTAAAAAACTACAATTATTAATATAAATTAAAAAAATTAACTACATTATTATTTTAATTATAAATTAAATATTTTATTTTTGTCGTCTATAAAAAATTGTTTCTTTTAAATTTTGTTTACTCTTGCGTTGGTCAAATCCACGCTTATTTTACTTTTTCTTTTACTTTCTTATGCATGGGCCAAACCCATGTTTCATTTATTTTTTTTTAATTTTCTTTTTCTTTCTGCGTGGGTCAAGCCCACGCATCTTATAATTAATTATTTAAATATTCTTATGCGTGGGTTTTACTGCTGCATCATTTTATCTCGTTTTTTAATTTTTTTCCAAATTTTACGTGGGTTAGGCCCACGCTGTCTATATTTGTTTAATTGTAAATCTTTTTCTAGGCATGGATCGTGCGTGGGCTGGACCCACGTTTTGTTTTATTTTTTATTTTGAATTATTTTTGATATGGTACGTGGGTTGTTTTATTTGAGCGTGGGTTTAGCCCAAGCTTTTTTCGTGCCTGTAGTTATCGCCGTGTTTTCTTGTAGTGACATGAAATACATATTTCTTCAACTTCATGAGTTGCAATCTCTAATGGGACATGTACAAAGACCTTTTTAGCCTTTTTTGGATAGCATTTTGTATTCAAAATAAAGTATATGTAATTTTAATTGAGTACTAATTTAGTAATGAGCAAACAATAGTTCCATTCCCACCATCCTATACTACAAGATTACTTTTGTAATAATATCAATGCAAACAATACAACATTTCTATCATACAGAGGACTTGATTTCTACCTCTTTGACCTCTTTAACGGCGTAATATGCTTTTGTTGGAATTCCCAATTCCTTGGATTCAACATCAACGATAACCGAGCTAGGATTTCCAACATACAAGAAATATATTAAATTATTGATTAAATTTTATCTATTAAAATATTTACAAATAAAATCCGTCAATAATTATTAATAAATTTATCGATAAATTTAATTCATTATTAATTACTGATAAATCTGTTAATAAATTTATTAATAAATTAACAGATAATTTATCCGATAGATATTTATTATGTAAATAATACTTAATATATTAATAATAATAGAAATTAAATAATAATAATAATAATATTAAGAATAAAAATAATATTTAAACTAATAATAACATTACGATGATAATAAATTAATAATAATAATAATAATAATAATAATAAAATTTTTAATAATAATATTTATAAGAACAATATTTATAATAATAATAATAATAGTAATAATAACAATAATATTAATAATGAATAAAAAATTTAAGTTAAATATTGTGTAAATCTTAAATCAAATGTTACATATTACCATTCACAGTCATTAAAAGAATATATACCTTCGACCGTCTTCTTCTTTCTTTCCAAAGGAAATATTTCTCTCAAGTTATTTTTAATTTTTTTATAATAAAGGAATGTTTTTACTATCATATCGGAAAGAAATTATTTAAGATCACGAACCACGTACCATTCAGTTACTATATATAGTTACTATATATATTTCTTTTAATCATTAATACTATATATAGTTTCAAGAATTAAGGATTAAGGATTTTGGGTTAACGAACAAAGATAAACAAATGATTAAAATTTTGCAACAATAGACTTCTTCTTCATCAAACACAAAAACATAATAAAAAAAAATAATTACAAATAGTAGAATAAAAAACTCTTTACATAACTAGTCAATACCTATAGTTAAAAAATGTGAAGTTTATAAACAATATAAATTTTGATCTCAAATCAAGATCAATTACATATAGTAAAATATAACTATCCAGAGGAACACAAAATAATAAAGTTATTAATATTCTATAACAATCTTTATTAGATCAACATGGTTATGATTTTATTCATTTAGGGTTAATACAAGTTGCAGCAAAATCAAATTACAAATTAGGAATATACAGTCCAATATTAATAATGTTAAGAGTTCATAAGACTTAAAAATAATTAATGATTCAATAATAGCAATTCTAGAAAGTAATCTTCATGACGGTCCAATATTTTTTAACTGTTATCCTAATTTTTTTTATTGAACATAAGAAATGATAAAACAAGTATCTATAAAATTATATGTTCAAACCTCAGAAAATATAGTAGATGAATTATCAAGGCCTATTTATATTATTTATAGAATTTATTATAAGGTTACCAAATAGATTATAATTACAAAGCATTAAGATTTTCACCAAAAGATGAAACCATATTAATAAGGAAGCAAATCTTAGAAAATCATCAGTACAAACTCTAAGAAAGATTAAGTCATGAAGAAGTATTAAGAAGGATACCAGAGGAATGGATATTAGAAGATATTATAGAAGAACAAAAAATATTTAATACCCAGATAAGAAAAATAGTTCAAGACAGAATAGATATAAGATTGAAAATGAATAGATCATTATCTTTAAAAATAAGAGAATCACAAATAATTTATAAAGGCCAACCATCTAGACATTCGGTAGATAATTCCACTATAAATTTAGATTTAAGGGGATTAAATAATATTACTCCCATAGTTAATAAATCATTATATACAAAATCTAAAAAATTTGAATCTCCTCAATACTCTCCTACAACATCACAAATATTAAGTACATTAAATAAAGAAGGACCTTTCAAAATAGATAAAATTTGGATAAGGAAAATTTTTGAAGCAGAATACAATAGAGATAAAAGAGATTAGTATTTTAAGACTTATTCTAAAAAAGAAACAGAAGATTTTAGCATAGAATTTTATAATTACATGATTAAGAATGAGATAAATTTATATTTCTTTGATTCTTTTAAAAATTATAGTGAGGAACGTAATCTAGAATATCGATTTAATAATAAAGAAATATATCTATTAGAAAAAAATAACTAACACATGAAAGACAATTAATAATGAAATTATAGAGTTTGAATATACACCATTACAAAGTATAAAATTATAACCCTCAAAAGACTTAGAAATAGAAATAGAAGCTAGCCCATACAAAGACACTACGATAGAAAACATACCAGTAAAAACAAAAGAAATTAAAAAGTTACATTTACAAATTAATTATTCTAATACAGTTTTAGGAATTATGACAAAGTAATTAACTAGGATAGAAAAATCCACATCATCAAATCATAAGGAAATCCTTACTACCTTAGGACTTGTAAAACCAATATACAAATTATTTAATGTCCCACAAAAAGAATTAGACTCTCTTAGATTGAAAAGTGATACCAATATTAAAAAAGAAGAATTAAAAAGGAAATTAGAAGAATTAAATAAAAATTCTATTAATACTTTAGAACTTAATAAAATAAAAACTTATCTAAAACTTAGAAATTATTATAATAGACCTACCTGGAAATGAAATAATATAGTGGAATTTAGACAAATTAAGTGAACAAGCTATATTAGATTTAACTTGTCAAATGACGATGACAGTTACTAACCATAAAACAAAAGGATGTAGTGACAAGTCTTCCGCTATAGCCATAGTATAAGGATTCACTGGTCAATTGAAAGATTGGTGGGATAATTTGTGCACAGAACAAGATAAATTAACAATAATTAATAATGTTAAAACTGAAACAAATCAAGAAGATGCATTATCAACACTAATTTATTCAATAATACAAAACTTTCTAGGAGATCCCAACATATTTAAAGAAAGATCAACAAACCAACTAGCAAATTTGTATTATCCAACCATGTGAGATTATAGGTGGTATAAAAATATATTTTTATCAAAAGTAACTTTAAGAGAAGATGGGTTCGCTGGATTTTGGAAGGAAAGATTCCTGGCCGGCTTACCTAAATTATTTACAAAAAAGTAAAATTAAATTTAGAACAACATTATGGTAAACCTATACAATATGACTCCTTAACTTATGGCCAAATACATTATTTAGTAATAGATACTATAATACAAGTATGTACTGACTTCAAATTACAAAATAAACTTAGAAAAGAAAATATGATAAATAAAAAAGAAATAGGAAGATTTTGTCATCAATATGGTATGGAACCTATTAGAACTCCTACACTACAAAAAAACGTGTATGTGGTGGCGTTTTTAGTATGACATTTAAAAACAATGTCAGATTATATTGTATAAGTCGACACTTTAATGAGTGCAACGTTTTGAGTTCAAAAATGACATTTACAACTACTGCTTTGTAAAGGGTACCACTTTTTTTCGTTGCCCAGTTTCATTCCCATATGTTAATGAAAAGGCTTTTCCCTCTACACTCTCCCTCCAAAGTGCAAACACCCTCGAAACTGAAACACTCGAGACCTACCCTCGTTTTTGTTCTTCCCTCATTTTGGTTCTTTCCTCGTTTTCATTCCCATAAACACCCTCGAAACATCTTACCTCGTTTTCGTTCCCTCGTTACCTCCGCTGAAACACTGAAAATCCCCAAACCTTTTATTCCCAAATTGTAACCCTAACAATTTTATAATTCATATTGCTCAATCCCTAACCAATTGGAAAGAATGAATGAACCCTAACCGATTGGCATAAATTCTGTGTTAAAGCGATTGTTTGGTGACCTTCGATCACACTCACGATGACGAAAGGTAAGAGTTTTACTATTGTTACGGGTTTTTTGTTTTCATTTTCGATTTTGTTCGAAATCCATGATTTTTGGACTCCATCTAACAAATTTGTATAATTTGATTCCATATATTTGGGGACAAGTTGAAGAAGTTACGTGATTATTGCTATTGAACAATTTTGAAGGTTTTTGGAGACAAAACAGAGGTATGTTCATAACGGCTTGTATATAGTTTGTGTAATTCTTGCTATTGAAGTTGTTGTGTGATGTCATCTAGGAGTCTAATGAGACAGTGATATGTGTGTTTGTGAGTGTGTTTTGATAAATTGTGCTTTTAATCACTCATGAACTGGTATGAATAGATACAAATTAACTCGTTTATTAATCACTACTGACCGAACCATTTGTTTCGATATTACTGCTATTGTTTTAGCTGTTGATTTTCTAAGTCTATTATCGTGATGAATTCTACAATCCTAAATTTGCGTGCCCTAATTGTTACAAAAAAAAGCTGTGTTGTCACTACAAGTTTTAAACTAATTGCTATAGACTTGTAACCAAAACCAAACTTTGCAATTGCAGGAAATGATTTGTATACTCTTCAGAACAAAAAATGTATTCAGTTTAAACAACTTGGTTACTTTCTCTTCCATTTTGTAGAAGAAGGTGGAAGCCATTTATATAGAGAACTGAAAGTTTTTTTTTGGAACTGTTCCCATTTGTTTCTTTTTTATTATATTTTTTCAACTTGCTTATTTCTTAATTATAATATAAAGTACCATGATTTTTAAGTTTATATGTATTAATAACAGTAGTAATTTGTTCCAAGATTAAAAATAACCAAACACAATACCATTTTGTATTCCATTTACAAATTAAGTTAATTTAACTGTTGTGGGACATCATTAACTGTATAAGGAAGAAAGTTTGAGAAATTGTTAAGAGTAATTACAACACATTCATGACTTGGTTAGTGAAAGTTTGGCTTGTATTTATGAAAAGTGCTTCAAATGAATATGGGGAACTTTATGAAACTGTGTGTGAATTTGTTTATTTCAAGTAATTATTAATATTTTGGGTGAAACTTTGAAATGAAGACATTATGCTACATAAAAGCTAAATACACCATAAATTAAACTGATTCACATCCACACTCAATTCTTGATGCGAGTGCAGTAAATGGTGTGGGCCATGTTTGCTTCCAATTGGATTATCTTCTTGATCTTAAAAGATGCACCAATGTGAAAGTCATGAACATTCAAATGTGATTCCTGTGACTGGGGTGCAGAAAAAGGATATGGGATGATGATGTGGAATACATGCCGGAATATAAAATTTTTTCAATATTCACAACTTACTCATTAAAGTGAAACCTTTATTTTCTCATCATGCTTTTTTTGAGTGAAGTAAATTTCTTGTTGTCTAAGAAAAAATCTTGTAACTTTTCTGAATTCTTTATGAGAATATTAGCATTGCGGAAGAAGCACTCTCAAAGTTTATTGAGAGAATGCAATTTCAGTAATTGGTGAGTAATGAAAAAATGACATGCTTGATACTTTAATTATATAAATTTGCTTGCTTCAAACATTTTCAAAGTACCTTATTTATGCTTGTAAGATTTTGAAGATGTAGAACAGGAATCAATTATCACTAACTTGAAAGTTAATGGGGGTAGTTCTTCTATTGGATATAATTACATATTGATATTTGAATTAAACTTGGATTGAATTGAGCATCATACTATCAGTTTAAACAGTTTAGTTATTGTAGGTTTTGGTTAACTACCAGTTTAAACAGTTTGGTTATTGTAGGTTTTGGTTAACTATGTTTATAGTTAACCATGAACACAATGAAGTGTTCAACATTAAAGAACATGTTTCTTTAAACTTGGGATCATCACCTTCATATATAATTAGTTTTATCTCTTGGTGTTTGTTTTGTAGTCATGCCAATAGATAAATCGTGGATTTCTAGTCCCCAATACAATAATGAATATGCAAATGGGTTGAATATGTTTTTGGAGTTTGCATTTGGTCATGCTAATGGTCCAGTGATTAAGTGTCCATGTTCAAAGTGTGGTTTCAAGAAGTGGCAAACAAGGGATGTAGTTCATGAACACTTGTAGACCTTTCCCTCAAAACTACAAAATTTGGTATTTGCATAGTGAAGGACCAAGTCTAACTGAGTCTATGAATGGTACAAGTACACATGTGGTTGAAGATTTAATAGAACCTGAAAATGAAATGGAAGACATGTTGAACGATGCATTTGGGTTTGCGGGGCATGATGTTAATGATTTTGATTAAGATGGTGGTCTGCAAACTAATATGGGACGAGATGAAGACACAATGAACTTTTATGCCCTGTTGAAGGACAATAGCGAACCATTATATGAAGGTTGTAAAAAGTATTCAAAGTTATCCCTCATGTTGAAGTTGTACCACATAAAATGTATATGTAGGATGAGTGATAAAGCAATGACCATGATTCTAGACTTGCTCAGGGACGCATTTGAACATGCTAAGTTTCCTAAGTCATTCTATGAGGCTAAGAATGTCATTAATAATCTTGGTCTTAATTATGTCAAAATACCAACTTGCCCAAAAGATTGCATGTTGTATTGGGGTAAAGATAATGAAGGTTTGGAAGAATATAAACATTGCAAAACATCTAAAAGATAATCTTAAAGCTTGAAAGATTCTTAAAGAGATGGGTATAAGGAAAGAACTTTGGTCTGATGACAGAGAAAGATTTAGGCCAAGTATTTTTTTGTTATCAAAAGCAAAGAAAACAACTTTCTTGCAAACAATAAATAATGTTAAAATGCCTGATGGATACTCAAGTAATATTTCGAGGTGTATTGATTTAAAAGGTGGAAAGATTTTTGGCCTCAAGAGTCATGATTGTCATATTCTAATGGAACAATTACTACCTATTGACATACGTAATATTTTCGCAAACAATGTGATTACAGTGGTAGTTGAACTATGTTCATTTTTTCGACAATTATGTGCGAAAACTTTAAGCTAGTCCGACCTTGATAAACTTGAGTCTCGCATGATTCAAACGCTTTGTCACTTGGAAATGTTATTCCCTCCTACATTTTTTACAATCATGGTTCATTTAATATGTCATATGGCTGGCGAGGCAAAACTTGGAGGTCCTGTACATTATCGTTGGATGTATCCCATTGAAAGGTAAATATTTTTGTCACACTTTGTAATTTTTTAAGTGTAATGTTTGGTTAGCCTAATTGAAAAGTCATGTTTTAGGTATTTGGAACACTTAAAATCATATGTTCGCAACAAGGTACAACCTGAAGGTTCTATTGCTGAAGGATACCTAGCTGAGGAGGTTCTCTCCTTTTGCTGTCAATATATGGAAGGGATAGAGACTAGAATGAATAGATCTTCACGTGTGGATGATTCTCCTAATGTAGATAGTACTCAATTGAGTACTTTATTTCCACCAATTGGTAGAGCAGTAAGTGCCTCGTCAACTTTTGAGATGTCAACCATGGAGAAAACTCAAGCACATCAATATGTGTTATTTAATTATCCTTAGGTTAAGTCATACATTGAGTGAGTATTTTTAAATTGTACTAAATTGAACCCTAACATTTTCATGGGGTTATTAGTAATATGTTGAAATCAAATTTTGTTTAGGGAATTCAAACAACACTTGCGAAGGAGGTATAGAGGGAGAAGAATTTCAACTACAAAGATAGAAAAGATTGTTAATAAAGACTTCATAAATTGGTTTCCTCAAAGGGTATGCAAAAAATACTTTTAAAATTCACATATGCTATATTTGGATGATATGTTGACACATTAAATCAATATTTTTTGTAGATTAATAACTCAAACATCTTAAATACAATTCCAAATGATCTTAAGTATAGCTAAAGGTCCAACACCACATGCGAGACGATTTTCTGCATTTAATGTAAATGGATTCAAATTTAGAACTGAACATAGAGAACATGAGTTAAAAACCCAAAACAGTGGAGTTTTCTTAACTTTATCAACATCATGTGTTGCAAGTAGTTCAAATCAAAACATCAGGGAAGCAAATTTGGCATATTATGGAAAATTGGAAGATATAATTGAGCTTAATTACTATGGTCATTTTAAAGTTACTTGTGACCAAAGGTCATCTATTTATAGTGCATTTTGTAATCATTGCTATAATTCCATTTAGTTGGAATTTAGTTAGATTCTAACAGTGAGTATAATAGTGTTAAGTGCAAGCATTATTATTATCATTATTATTATTATTTTGACTTGAAATAACCTAATTCATTTATTATAGTTGACATATTTTTATATAAAATTAAAAACTATAATATATATATATATATATAACACTAAATATAAATTATAACTATATAAAATGAGACTGAGTTAGGAAGATAAAGCCCGATTGTCAAAATAATGAACTTGTCTTCTTGAAGTCTCAAGTCTCTCTTTTTATCTTTCAGTCCTATCCTTTGGTAAGTCTTTAAATATAATTTAGAAATTCTAAATTTGTAATGCTCTACCTTGAATCTACACAAATTATTTTGAAATTAATTAAAGAATATGAAAATATAAAATTATTTTGAGATAAATTCATCAATCTGATATGTTATTATTTTTACTTAATATTGATGCACTCATATGATAAAACAAATGTAGAATTGGATAATGACCTAATGACAATCAAACATTCAAATTGAAATAATAAATATGGAAGAATAATGAAATAGTCTTTTAGAAAGGAATGAGATAAGCGAAGAAGTCAAATAAAGGAATGAGATCGATAACTGAAGAAGTCAGATAAAGGAAGGAGATAAGTGGAAGAGTAAAAGAATGAAAGAACATATAAGTAAATGATGTCAATATAATGGCATAACATAAAGAGATAGAAAATTAAAATATTTTAATATTTAAGATTTATTGGTTGTTCAATTTTTTTTAGAAAAATATTATTAATTTATTAGAAAAAAGTTTCAAAAATATTATTCATTAAATAATATTTATAGTATCCATATAAATTTAAAGTCATTAAAGAATATTTATAATATCTATGTAATATTAAAGTTAGTTAAAATATTTTAAACTTTTAATTAAAAGTTATTTTCAAGTATAATTTTAAAATTAAATATTTTTTAATTTTATAACAATGTATTAATATTAAATATTTTGAGGCCTTCAAAACTTTGAGACCTAAAGCGGTTGCTTTTCATAAATGGGTCTTGAGCTAGTCTTACAACCCATTTATTACTCTTTTTCATAAATGGGTCTTGTGCTAGTTTTACAGCCCATTTATTACTCTTTTAAATAGAAGTATAGTGTGATGAAAATATACATATAGGAGATAGTATAAGAGAGAAAAATAGTATTGAGTAATCTTGAAAGATAGAAGAATAATGATTAATATCATGGCTAATCAAAACTATAATAACTCTATTATGTCTCTTAATAATATCGATGAGATATCACCTTTTAGTAAACTAAGATGATTGGAACAATTTGGAGAACTTTCTAAATATAAACTCACTTCATGAGGTATAAGTCAATAATGAATTGTCCATATTTTCTAATAATGAGGTTTTTCATTAAATTCTCCTCTTTATTTTGTATTTTAATATCTTTTTATATAATAATTTTTTCTACTTCAATTTTATTTCAATATTTTTATCTTTTTTTAATTTGGTTATTCAATATAATTTTTTAATTAATAATAATGACTATCCACAAAGAATATATATAATAATATGTTAATCAATATAAAAAATTAATATATTATTGAAATAGATAATATCAATTTAAAAACTAAAATTTCAAAATAATATTTTAATCTTTTCAGCTTTCTTAAACACAAACTTAAATTAATAATAATAAATTTAAAGAAAACTGCTAATCTGGACTAATTGACATTATTGTCCCAAATTGATTGACTATAAGATAAGATAATATGAAAGTTAACGACGTCCAAATTTAATTTACTAAATAATTCAATTATGAAGATAGCTGAAAGCAAGATTTTCCTCGTATAATTTTGTTCACGTGTTTCATTTTTTAATGAATATTTTGAAAAATCTCTTATTGTATATCTATGCACTTTTTGTCTATGTGTTTTGTATATACCGAAACAACAAAAATTGATTTTAAAAGTTAATTTATTAATTTTAAAATAATAAAATTAATCACTAACTTATTTATTTTAAAAATAAGTAAATTTATTTTAAAATAGATAATCAAAACTTTGGTAGTCAATGTAGTAAATTTATTTGTTTTAAAAATATAACAATTAAAATTAATAAAATTAAAAAGAAATATTGTTTATACAAGTAAAATAGCCTAGGCTCCATGATTTCTTTCATTCGCATCTCTTGTTTCTAGTTATAAGTTACTCCCCTCAATGTACTGTATCAAATGGGTATTTACAAAAGTTGCATAACCAAATCAATTATACATATGCGTCTATTTTCTGGTGGAATAAAAAAGTTTCAATAGAGAAGTATCAAAATAATTTTTTTTTTGTCATGTTATAATTATTTTTATATTTATTATTATAATTACAATTACAAAAATTATTATTATTATTATTATTATTACTTAGATTATTATTATTCTTATTATTATTGATATTATTTTAATTATAATAATAATAATTATTATTATTATTAATATTAGTAATATTATCATTGATATTATTAAAATTATTATTATTATTGATATTATTGAAATTATTATTATTATTATTAATTTATTATTATTATTGATATTGATATAATTATTATTTTTCTTCTTATAATTATTATTATATTATTATTATTATTATTATTATTATTATATTATTATTATTATTGTTATTTTATTATTATTATTTAGATTATGTGATCGAATCTGTGACCGATTTTTTCTAGTCATTGATTCATGACCAATTTTTTCAGTCAATGATTCGGTGTGAACGATTTTTTCGATCACTAATTTTGATTACTATTTAACAATTTTCTAGTAGTGAAAAACAACTAATTAGTATAAAAAAAATTATTAAGTTCCTTTACCTTAGACGATGGTTCCCAAGTCTATTCTCCCTATCAAAGACAACCACAATAGTCTGATTCTAAAAATTTAGAACAAGTTATTCAAATCACACTAAATCTCAATATAATGTTAATAAATTTGAGAGAAACACTTTTTTTAATTTTTTTCACCAATATTAATGACAAAGACTTAAAGATTCAGATGAAAAACATTCGGTATTCCACAGGTGTAGTAGTAAACCGCCGCGTCTAGTCGAGACGACTTTGTTTCCACGTGGTTCCTTCTCGCTCCATGGCGCAATAGTTTTAAAGACTTGAGCCAAAGTACTCGAGTTAGCAGTTAGCAGTGACAAGGTCCTTGAGGTGGCTCCATCCTGGCTTTAAGCAATACCGCTTTATCACCCACATACCTGATTCTGATAGAGCCCAGACCCAGTCGCATCAACTCCTCTTTTAAAACTTCCATTCTCCTGTAAGCTCTCATTATTCCCACCCAGCTGTCAACCAACCAGGTTGGTCTCACTACTAGAGCTTTGAAAGAATGGTATTTCCATGAATCTTCCGCACCTTCGCTTGGACGTCCACATTTGTTCTGAGTAGCCTGTTTAGTGCCGTCCTTGGCCCTCCACATTTGCTTAGGTTTTGGTTTTACTGTCACAGATTCAATCGCCCTCGGGGTCCGCTTAGTCTGTAGGACTCTTTGGCTATCTTGGCCCTTGGTTTATCTGGGTAGGTTGTAGAGTTTCATATCTCCTATTCGAATGATATCCAGCTCCTTCTCCAATATTTTCACATTCTTCACATCATAATACCTAAAAGCCAAATCTGTACCCCCATCTATTTAGCTTTTTGACAATCAAAACTTCCTTCAATCTGTCCCACCGTTGAAAGATACGCCACAAATCCTTCTCACCATAGTTAACCGGAAAATGTGAGAAAAAGAAAGTAGTAACATTCCACGGTAGTGGTTGGATCAGAGAGCTTCCTGTAGTGTCCAGCGTATACTGTGCGTGAAGGTGTGTGGGATTAATACTGAATGTGTTAAAGCCCGCCACCGGAGAAACCCGTCGAAAAATTTTACAAGTCAGAGAGAAGATGATAACACTCCAAATTATTTATAAGTCGTGTTAAGACTTTTCGATTGAATTTTTTTCGGTGACACGTAAAATCGTGTAGAGATGATGACATGAGTTATAATTTCTTTTTATTGATAAGAGTTATGACTTAATAAAAAAAATTATAATTGATGGTGTTTGATTGCATACATGTTTGATTTTACTTAATGGAATTAGTTAAGTGTATTTGTAAAATAGCAAAATATCATAGAATGTTTTATATGTGAATCCAACATAGATTATACTAACCATTTAATTTAATTATATTAAAATTACATGTTCCAACTTAACTTAAATTAATTTTATAATTTAAAATTATATTATATTAAATACTTTACATAATTAAACTAATCTAATTATATCATAACAATTTGAAAAACAAATAAAAGATTAAAATGTTATAAAAATAATTTTAAAAAAAATCACCAACTTGAAGCACTATTATGATTGTAGGAAGAAAGCTAACTACGTCTAAAATAAATTACACAAAATAAATAAAAAAAACCTTCACTACACTAAAGTTTTAAGTATCACGATTTATAAATACGTAAAAGAATTAATAAATAAGTCGTGTTTCTTATGACAACTACGATTTGATAAAAAGAAACTATGTCCAAAAAATAAATTTAACAAAATAAAAAAATAATACACTAAAATCATACTGAATAAAACAACTTATAATTATATTTAAAAATAATAAAAAAGTCATATTTCCTACTAAAATTACGGTTAAAAAAAACTATGTCAAACAAAATATTTAATAAAATAAAATAATATACTAAAATCATGTTATCTAACGAGTTAAAAAAAATATTAATACATATAGTAAAATAGACTTGGCAGAATTACCTAAGATGCGTCTGAAATGAGAAGATAAGAGATGGGTTAATTAGTTTTGTTGGTGAAGATGTATCCGTTTCGCACTGTTATTTCAAAATAGATACAATTGAAGTTACAAGAAACACAAATCCTGAGTGACTTATTTTCGTAATTACCGTGTTTTGAAATTTTAAAACTTTTGGACAAAAAATTTGTACAAAAACTATAATTATGTACGTAGTCAAATAATAATTCATTAAGAAATGTAATATTTTTAAGATAATTATTATACGTATTAATATTTTTTCTGAATTTTTCAATGCAGTTACCTAAAAAAGTAGATATAATTTTATACTTTATGGTACCTAAATAGTCATTTTATTAAAAATTGATATTTTTCAGACATAATTATTTATTTATATATATATATATATTAATTTTAAATTTTTCAATACAATTATTTAATTGTTATCACGCAGTAGATCTAACAGAATAGGTGCTCTTAAGATCAATAGACACTTGGTAGAATTAGGTAACATGCCTAGAAGATACGAGATTAATTCATTTGCTTAGTTGGTGAACGGTGCACTGCTGTCCGTTTGCCACAGCTTTTTCAAAACATACAACCATGGTAGTTAGAGAGTTTACGGGTAAAATCTTAAAGATTTTACGATTTTACCTGCTTAATACATTCAAATCCTACTTAAGATTGTTAAATAGTAAAAATATGTGATTTGGATTTTTTTTTCAGAGTGTTTACTTTTGCTGAGTTAATATCTAAATCTAATTTTATTTAAAAATTAATGTAATTAAATTTTACATGTGTTATCACCATCTAATTCACTCAATTAAAATTAATATAATTAAAATAAAATTAAAAAAATAAAGAGTTTTACTGCACATTTATGCCTTTCTTTTTTCTAATATTAAATTGAAGAGCTTTTTACTTTGTCTGCACCCTCACTCCTCCTTTTATTTCAAATTCAAATAAAATAAAATAAATTAATTTAATTAAAACAAATAAAGAGTATCTTATACCTGTGTATTTTTATTTGCAGGACATCACTTTACTCTCAGACTCACAAAACTGAGAGTTTGTATTTATGAGATTGTTGACAATTTTATTAAATAGAATGAAAATAAATGAGACTATACAAACTTAAACAATTTTGTATCAAGATTGAATCATCCCTAAGATACTTTTTTTTTTTAATTTTTTTTGTTTATTTATTGTTTGACAAAAATATTATTATATATATTTATATATTTTAAAAAAAATAAGATCTACAAATTTATGAACTCTTCACTATCCTACTCAATAAAAATGTTAGTCAATGAACAAAGGTCATTTCATGTTCATATAACAACAACTTTAATTAAGATAATATTAAATTTTTAAAGAATATAATATTTATTTTTATTTATATAGTCATATGAAAATAAGAAAAAATAAATATAATTTTGTACTATATGTTAGTTAAATCGTCATCCACTAAAAAATTATATATTCAGATAATAATTATATATATCAATGCTTCATCTGAATTTCTGAAGGCAGTTACTTAAAAAAAATAAATGTAATTTTGTATTATATGATGACCAAAAAGTTATCGATATAGAAATCTGATACTTTTGAAATAATAATTATGTATACTATTTTTTTCAAATTTCTAAATACTACCTAAAAAATAAATATAATTTTGTACATTATAGTGTACAGATAATCATCCATTAACATAATAATATCTTTTAGATAATTATATATATATATATATATATATATATATATATATATATATATAT
>Ga0099825_1005567_pt1 | contig 16099 bp, 5 predicted proteins | sample SiratroredBW_FD_76838 | JGI IMG/M metagenome (GOLD analysis project Ga0099825, IMG submission 76838) | Root nodule microbial communities of legume samples collected from California, USA - Siratro red BW | ecosystem: Host-associated > Plants > Roots > Nodule | place: USA: California | collected...
ATAGGTTAATGTTATTACTTAAACTGATTTAATTAAGGTGTTTTGGTCAACAACAACAATATTTTAAACTAATGTCAAAAACAAATATTTAGTTAACATCAATAGATATTATTAAGATTGATATTATTTAGGTTGTTATTTTAGTAATGTGAATTAGAACTTGAGTTAGGATAAGAGTTATTTGTCAATCATTTGAGTCAGGATTATTTATCAATTAACATAACAATAAATTTTCTTAACTAATATTTAATTAAGTAGCTTAATTGATATAAGTAGGATTAAAACAGTAGATTTTGTATTTGGTGAAAATTAAAATAATTTTATCTAAAAATATTAAAAATTAATAAATTTTAAATATTTTCATCTAAACAAATTGAAAAATCATACAATTTAAATTAAAAATAATGAATTCAACATATTTACATTTACTGGAAATTTCAAAATATTACATCTAAACATAGATTACTTTTATTCATCTCTGATTATATTAAAAAGTGTAATATATATTAGTGAAAAAATAACAGTTATTTAATTAATGACCTTTGTATTTTAAAATATATGATGAACCTATGTAACCCATGGATGATTAATAAGTTGAACCAGATCAAAAGTTTTGTACCTAACAAGTTGAAGTGGATTGAAGATGAATTTATCCATTTAAAACTGATGTAAGAAATCACCCAATCTGAAGATGGCTATGTCACTGGCATCATTTGCATGAATGAGAAAAGAGGTAATTATGGGTACAGTGGTGAGAGTCCCAATAATTGTGGTGTCTCTCCTCGAGCCCACCGTCTGCTCTGCTCGTTGACTACTTCTCCTCACAAACATAGTCACTCATCCAAATACTCATCGAAAATTAAAAAAAATGTTTGCTTTACGACCAGTGGATGTAGATGCAATAAAAAAATAAAAAGCCAAAAAACATGTGTTATCACCAAATTCATGGATTATAATAATGTTACAAGTTATGAGTAAAATGATATTTTCATTCATGCATTAGAATAGAAAGTTTGTGCACCTCAGAAATCTATTTCTTCACACTTTTTTCAGTGCGTTGGAGAAGAATTTGATTCTACAAGTTAGTATTCTCCCAAACTTTTCCAATTAAAAATGTCAAGTTCTAAAGTTTTGAAAAAATCACGTCCATCAAATTGACCTGTTTAAATAATAATAATGTATAATATATATAAATAATACATAAGTATATTAGTATTATTAATAAAGTTTATATGAATTTCTTATAAATTTAAAGCCGTTGGACATTATTATAAGTAACCTATTGCTATTTATCTATATTTTTTCCTTATAAGTGATAACAAATTTCTTGATTTATCTAATATAAATATTGCTTTTATATAGACAAGAAAATAAAGAACAAGATTACAAACTCAAAAATGAAATAAAAGGATAAATCAGGATAAACTCACACAGTTTAAAATTATCTAAAAGGCATAACCAGGACAAAGATACTCAAATGCTATTAAACAATTTTTATATTTTTTAATATAAATTTTTAACTACAGTTCAATTATTTACTAGTTAATATATATATATATATATATATATATATATATATATATATATATATATATAAAATTTATTTTGAATTTATAATTTTTTACCTATCTTAAATTTGATAGTAGTAAGGAGTATGAGTCAAACTTGAAAATGTCATCATAGGTGATTATTTTCCTACAAGCTTCCAAACATATTATAAATGTAAAATTAATGTTTTTTATAGCCGAGTCGAAGATAGCACGTGAGGGATGATGTATGTAGTTTACTTTTTTTATTATTTTTCTTTATACCTTGATCACATTACTGATTCTTCGAATAAAATTACTCAATCATGTCAATTATTCATATAAAACAAAAGTTCGCAGTGTCTTAAATTTCAACATTGAAGATTTTAAGATTGAAAGTGAGTCCGAATCTAATGACTTATTATTATTAAATTTATAATTTAATAAAATAGATTAACATATGAGATAGCCTTATAATGAAGATAATATTGTATATATTAATGATCTTACAACAAAGATGATATTGTATTTAAACTATTGTTTACTTTAAAGTTGAGAGTTATTCTCAACTAATTATAAGAGAAGGTGTATATAATTAATTTTAATATTAACTTCTAAATAATATGAAACTATTTTATATATATATGAAAACAAGATGCTATTGAAAAAGTTTAAATTAATTAAGTTTAAATAATTGAAATATACATGTTTAAAATCATAACAGCTAAAATAGAGTAAATATATAAATGAATAAAAAATTGTTATGAGAGATTAATTTGTAGGTATTTTATTTGAAGATGATGCGGTTGATGGTCTCCACCAATGGCAACCCCATAGAGAGTTGAATTACTATTTGAGTTCTGTAGCAGGCCAGCTGTGATTATTTGTAAAGTTGACAGCGACATATTACCCTGCTTCAAATTGAAACATACGCAACTCAACTCAATGAAGAAATCATAAGAATAAAAACAACAGAAACTCAATATGACACTTGACACAGGTTTGTTTTACAAGGTCAATTTGGTCACAAAACGGACATCAACAGACAACGTCTTCTGTTCCGTACGAAATTGTTGCCTTGATGATGGACATATGCAGGTGACACTTGACACAGATTCAGAGATGGACGGATGAGGGAACATGCATAATAATTTAAACGTTTTAATCTAACTCCAACTACGTACTGCTACGTACATACTCATACTCCTGCTACATACATCTCAATTTATTTTTTCACAGCAGCAAATATTCTCCTTCATAAACACAAGAAAACCTTATACAATTCATAAAATGAAAAGCGCCATGTGCGAAAGTAGTATGCTTTTTTTAAACGTTACATATGTTGCAGAAGAAAATGAAAACTGCATTTTATAAGATTAGGAAAATAAAAAAATAAACCAAGATTGCTTTTAACTAACGAGAGTCATTCTTATCATATGTGTATATTTTATATGTTACGTTACCTTGAAAAAACTACAATCTAATTACTTCTTTTGTCTAACATGCATACCATTAGGATAGTATACACAAATTGAATTTACAAAATTATAGTCGGGCACAGTTAGCCATAACTAAACATTCGTTACAAAGTCTGTAATGATGGAAACAGAAAAAAAAAATCTTTTGGTAAGTTAAAATTATGATCTTTTTAAAAATATTTGACTTGTGGAAGAAAATTGAGTTTGGCTAATGACAATCTCAAGTAGGAATGGTACGTGCATAAACATAAACAGATAAAAGTAAGGAGTCTGTGAATAATAAGTGGCATAGTGTAGGTGTGTTGTCCACTTGTCCTTGGACTAATTAACTTTGTACCACCAATCAGGGAAGCAGTGGTACAAGACGTGAGCTTGTCAGATCGATCAATGCTATTTTCGACATAACAGTAAGTTGCTGTTGCCTAAACCAGTAAACGATCCATCTATTCCGCTACAGGAATAAGGTTTCACTGCCAAAAATATGTCATCCATATATAAAAAAAGTAACTACTAATGGTTTAGATACGGACCAAACTTCCAACATATAACAATAAGAGTGTTTCTGTATATATCACAGCAAAAAAATTGAAGCTTTTGGTTAAATAATTTCGATGTGTATTTGAATACACCTAAGTTGTTAACAACTTATTGAAAGAAAACTTTTTGCTTGCAAATTAATTTACAACTATAGTGGAAGTTAACATAATATTTGATGCAAACTGCATCCCATGTTGGAAAGTTCTTTCTCCGAATACTTAAATTGGATAAAATCCAGAGAAACACTGCCATGAAGGAGATGGAAATAATAGCATTCGTTACTGGAAATATCCTTCTCCTCTTTTTTTATTATAACATGGTTGGCCTTCACCTGTCTGCAGAAGCTAGGTGGTTTCTCTGTGGAGCCTTGGAAGAGGTATATCGTACTTTGTCCAATACCAGAGATAGAAAACAAAATCTGTCCCTTACACTCTGATAGTCTTCATCAAACACAACACCAATGGAATCACCTGTGACATCGTCATCTGAAATGGTAAATGTTCTTCCACTTAGTGTATGTGTGTTTGGTTTTGCTTTTAAAATTCACCTAATTTGCAAAACCAAGTGAATAAATGTAAGTGATGTTGATATGAACTATTGTTTTCAATTTACACTTACTGAAACTTTCTTAACGCGAAATTACACGTGTGGGTAATTAATAATGGTGAAAGAAAAGAAGTGATAGGAAAGAAAGATAAATAAAAATGTGTAAACATGATCTTTTAAGTAATTTGGTTAAAAAGAAAGTAGAAAATATTATAATAAAATAATAGCATAACTATTAAAAATAACAAATAAATGCAATATATGGATAAAAGATAATTTTATCTGCATATATGTAAACATTTTCCATTCTCAATTCTCTTTCCAAATTGGAGGAATGGATATTTGTACGGACCTACTATTTTTTTTTTAATTCTTTTATTATTTTTAGAGTAAATTACATTTTCCACTTATGTTTATTTTTTTCAAAGAGAAAAGAAACTACGCATAATTTTTCTTTAATTAGTGCTTTATGAGTTTTATATTTTAAAACCTTAAGGGAGTTATATTTATTTTATCTTCTAAAAGTATATGCAAGTAATTTCTCTAACATTGATCTACACATATATAATTACTTTTTTTAGGACATATATGATCTCACCTAGTTTAGGAGTTAAGATAAAAAGAATTTAAAAAGGTTTATCTTCTTTAATAATTTGAGTCACTTTTTAAATACAAAACGTTAACAAAATTTTAAGCTCTAATGTGAATAATATTTCATATATAATAATTGACAATAACAAACTTGTAATCAGAACATTAATATCATTTATGGGAATAGACAAGAGGTTTTAAAAACGAACGTAAGAGAATGGAAAAAAATGATTGTTTTAAAGATGAATTATTGTATCTTTTAGACTTCAATTTGGATAATTGTTTTGCATAATTCTGTTTGGCATTTATCACATAATAAGAGTTTATATCTTTTGTTGAATATTAGAATTTGTATCATAAATTCATTATTTTAATTTTATGGTGAAATTTATTGACATAAATTTATAGAGCTTTATAGAATTCAACTTTCTAGCACTAAATTTTTAGAAGGCCGTAAAAAACATTAAATTTCTTGAAAGGTTAATTAATTAAGTTCTTACAAACACATCAATTTAGTAATGAGTTAATTAAAATTAACTTGAAGTGTTGACAGTGATTAGATATCCTTGCCTCTATCCGTTGGAAATCAATTCGTATGATGGGAAAATATGTGTTGGATTCTTAGAATAAAAACATGTTGACTTGTGACCCCTATAATATTTTGAATGAAATTAATTTAAGAAGTATTGGATTAAAAGGAATTGTGATAAAACTTAACTTGTGTAAACACTAATGTGATTTATAAATCCTGAAAAAAAAAAAGTAATGTTAACATATAAAATGTTAGTTAATGATATAACTTTTTACTTGAAAGATTGGAGATTAAATGCTTAGTACCTAGTGTAAAATAGTCGTTTTATTTTCATTATTCAAGTCAAATTACATAATTTTAAGAATTGATATAAATACATGTAACATTAAAAAGAATGTACTTTACTTTTATTACTTATGTAAGGCAAAAACAATATATTTTATGTAGATTAATTACATGACGTAAAAGCTTTCCTTTATGTCAGTTTAAATCAAAGAAACGTGAAAAGATAAATTTTTACATCCTCATTGAGGTGAAATCCGAGATAAATTTTCTTACATTAATCAATGTTTTACTTCAGGTAATAAACAATTTTTTTTACGCCAATTAATTTAAGAATCAATGTAAAAAGTATATTCTACACTCCTTATTGAATTAACCAATGTAAAAAGTTTCATTTTTAAAATAAACTACTCATTTAACATCATCTCAAAATCAGTTATACAGTCAATAATTTCAGTCAAATAATTTAAACAACAAAACACATATAATAACTAAGTCTTCTGTTTCAACTTAATGAACCTAATATAAACTATCTAAAATAGTTTTAACAAAATTAAATTAATATGTTATACCAAGTATTTGAATAAAATGAAATAATTTTTTGGTTAATATCAAAATATAAATAAACTATTTTTTATAAAATAATGAAACTTCAAAATTAATTCACAAAATAATAATCAATTTAGGTTAAAACCACGAACATATGAATTTCAATACTATCTATTGGAATTCATATATTATCAACAATTATTAACCTATATATACCATACAATTATGTAGTTGAGATACCTTCACATAACAACAGGAACAACAGGAACACCGGTGACAACAGGATGAAGGTGTGAACGCCAATGAAGATAGGAGGGATATTTCAACCTACGTTTTGTCCACACTGAAGCTGCAAAATGTTATAAAATTTTAACCATGCATTTCTTGTTTTAATTTTTTCATAACTGACTTAAAAAGACATGACATAAGCTTTTATTCTTTTCAGTAGTAATTATATAAAAGAAAATTGACATAACTAATTACACCATTTTTACGGGGAATTAAAAATACAAAAAGCACTAGATTTGTTAATGTAGAAAAAAAATATCGACTTATATAAATATAAGTACAAATTCCTCCTTCCAAACACAAACATACAAAGAAATGACATACAGTAAATTAATTAGTACTAGCAATAGGTACTAGTGAGTGACACTGAAATTAAAATATAGCCAAACACGCATCATCAGTACAATAATTTTCACAGCTTATCTATACCATTATATGAATAATTTGTTTCTAGTATTTACAGGACCATCCTAGGTTTAGCTAGCTATGCCCTGATCCTTCTTTTATATACATGCATATATAATTCATTTACTTTTATAAGTTCAGACACAACTAATGTCTATTAACTACCTTTCAGATCTGATATTGATTACAATCCTTGTAGATAACACTTGAGTCACTGCATTGCTAGTTCATAGTCCTCTTGTAAGGTACAAAAGGTTTATGCTCTTTCATTTTCATGTAAAGTAACATGATACACGTACATAATTCAAAAAATGAGTGGTCCATAGATGTATATTTTTTCTTAAATTATTTAAAACTGGACTGTCCACAAAGGACATTTTTTACTCACTAGAAAGTAGTTAATATAGATATAAATTTTTATGAGTCATTCAACTCACAATTTATAATTTCATTATATGGTTTTTTGAAGTACTATAAAACAACATTCATATTTCAATTTATAGGAAGCAGATAGTATTAAGTTACATAGAAAATTATGGACTCCAATAGCAAACTAAAGTTAAAATACACTAAAAAAAATGAAAGCAATTCTAAATAAATTAAAAAAGTAAGAGTATGAACAGAATTAAAACATTAATATCCTGAAAAATTAAACTATATTTGAATATTTTTTATAATACAACAAATTAAAACCACTTCGGAAAAAAGAAATCATGAAATATCATTGGAGGATATATCAATCTCATAAAATAACCTAGAAGGAAAACCATTAAGCTATTTTTAACATCAATGCTAGGAGTGTTAGTAAAATTAAATTATCAATCCAAAATAAGTGTTAGCTAGTCTAATGCTATGTAATAATGTATCATTTGACTAACACTTTGTTAGTTGGTCATTAATGTTGATTTTATTATTGGCTAGATTGATGCTTTTAGTTTAAGCTAGTTGTAGAAGAGTTCATAAATTTTATCTCACCATATATATAAAACAAATACCAAACTTTATATTAACAGGCAATAGAAAATTCGGTGTATAAGTTGATTTCATTTAAATCATCCAAAGTATATGAATTGATTTTATTTTATAAAGAAATTATATATATAGAAAGAGAGACAGAGAGTAAGAGAATTCAGCTAAAAAAAAATACATGTATAAAAAGTGAGAAATAAATATAAAATGACATACTTGCAGTCCACAACAATATATCTAAAAGTTCTAATTAAATTAAGTATTTCATGATAATCTATATCCAGGAGGAAGAGATTATATTTTGGTGTTATATGCTGATAACATTTTATGAAAAAGTAATAAAATAGGCCTATTGTAATAATAATAAAAAAAACTCTATGGATAAAAGGGTGTAAGTAGTAGTATCTTTCAAACCCCACATTAAAACCTGCTGCTCATTGAATGCTCATTGAAATTAACATTCAATAAATGACGTGATTCCTTTGATTATCTTTAAAATAATTGCTATTGATCATACAATATTTATGAAATCTAATCTCTGTACATCTAGACTTTGCAATAGGTTTTCTGTCTGATTTTGAAATAAATGTGAAATAATTTATCTTTATGAACTCTAATACCAGTATGAAAACTTCTTAAATAACTTACATTAATATCAGAAAATGTATATTTTTTATAAATTGCATAATTTATTAATGAATTAAGTATAATTGGTATAAGAAAGTTTTACATGTAATAATTTACATATGTAATATTATTAATAATTAAAAAATAATTAACAAATAATTTGTATTCATGATTTATTTTATTTGGTTAAATATATTTTAATTTTGTCTATAAAATTATTGATGATATTTAAAACATATCCTTTGTGAGAGTATAATCAATATTAAACTTACATTTGTTTCTAGATGCTTTTGCTGGTATAGAAACTATAAAATGATTACAATGACAAATATTTTATTATTCTTTATATGAGTTTTCGGTTATAATTCTTATTGATTTAGATAAGATGATCTAATCTTATTTTTCTTAAATTATTTATTTGTAATAAAAGAAAACGCAATTAACTTTTGCCTAATTTTTTATTCATTATATTTACCTCCTCTCTACCAGTCACAATAGTAAGAAATATAACAAATTAAAGATGTTTAATGATTATAGAATAATAAAGACAAGTAAGAATAAAAATATAAAAAAATATTTGAAGTCCCATTATACCAGAAATCATTAGTTAATTTCATGGTTTTCAGGTTTCTTATTCTAAACTACACAGGCATGCACGAGTATGATCTTTTTTCTGCAATATTATCGGTTATTAACTAGGTCAGCTTTAGGAAAATTTGTAAAGTTATGAAAATGGATTTGTTTTAGTAGTTTTGTATGAGAGAAGACACAGTGTAAACAAGTTATAATTGAGAAGTGTTGACATAAATAGAATTTAGGGTTGTGTTTAGGTGAGATGGAAATGTAGTAATGTGGAAAGAGTTATAGGTGTAGGGTGTGGTGAAGAGTGGAGTGATGCATGGTGTATAGAGTATAGATACAAATAAACAAGCGTACGGGTGGAAGTCTCTGCCATCATCCTCATGCTCATGCGCTGGTGTTGCAGGTCGGCGCCTTCCCTTTCTCTCAATTCTCTAACCGTATTAATCATCACTGTCCCACTCCATTTTTACTCATTAAACTATTCATCATGCGTTCCCACACACCTTCAATGCCCTCCTCCAAATACTCACCAGAGTCAACTCCCCCTCCTCTTCTCTCTTAATTGCACATTGTTTAAGGAGACACTCACATAAACCTAAGAGTCACTCTATAATATTATAACAATCTATGCAGTGTTCACTTGAAGACCAAACAAAAACCCTTCACTTCCTTCATTCTACTAGCTACCTCTTTTTTATTAAAAATCATAATTTAATACCAAAAGAATACACGTACGATCACCATGTGGTGGCGCTCTGTTCCCCTTCATCCACACATAATGTTTGAGGTCACATGATTATTTTTATGGAAACCCGATCAACTTACCTCTTTTTCACCATCCAAAATCTCTCTACCTCAATAAACTATTTACACCAAAGTTGATTCGTTCATTGCCATAGGAAAACCAAACCCTCCGTTATGGAAATGCCACAATTTTCTTCCAACTCCAATGTTTCTTTCAATTCAATACTCCTTCTCTACATACCTACACTCATGTCAGTGTCTCACAATATTTTACAAAAATTAAAACAAACCCATGCCTAGTATTTCATATAGGATTATCTATGGAAAATAATAGTGATTAGTAAGAGAGGGGAGAGAAGAATTTGAACAGAAATGAAAAGGATAATAATGCTAGAAATTAAGGAAGATAAAAGGGACAATATGTCACGAAAAAGGAGCGGGTTTTCCGGTAGGAAAGGACGAGGGGCGCAGAAAGGTATTGGTGTGACACGTGGAAGAATATGGAACGTAAGATGAGAAAGGGAAGCAGTATGGACCGTATAGATAAGATGAATGACATCCATTCCATTAGAATTAGAATTTGGAATTTTTGTTTTTGATAAAAAAGAATGAGAGGACTGCTAACTTAGTGTGGAGTGGGTTTGTTTTTGCAATAGTGCTAAGTTGCTTACTTAACCACATACCACAGGCCACAGACACAAAAGGAGAAGTGGTCAGAAAAAAAAAAAAAAAGGAAAAAAAAAAACAGGCCAACAAACAGAAAAAGAAAACAAAAAAGGGAAAAAAAAAAAAAAAAAAAGGTATCATAAACTCTGGCCAACAATCAGAGAGAGAAAACAAATAAAGAAAAATGGTTTTGGAAACTTAAATTAGAGGTGCAGCACAGAACAGCACAGCAGAGAAGGCATGGCGGCGTTTGCAGTGCTGTAAATCGCGCTTTTGTGATTGTGGCTTCGCTCTAATTTATTAATGCGCCTTGGCGTTGGCCGAGGGAGAATGAGTTGAGGGCGCGATTAACGCTGCCCCCGACACTGTTCCTCCTCTGTCCTCCACCAACAACCCTTCAAATCAATTCTCTCTTTAACTACCCACCACACAACACCTATTACTGCTACTTCCACAACTTAATCCATATCAGAATAACAAAGAGAGAGAAACACAACACAAGCATACAAAAACCTAACATTTTTTTATCCGAGAAAAAAAAAAAAAAAAACAAAAGATCCCTAGTGGTTGTGTAGTTGTCTCTCTCCTACCTTCTCTCTCCCAAATTGAGAACGCAGGGAATTAATTGAAGCAGAAGGCGTTGTCGTGGATTGGAGTATTTTATAGTAGTAATTAATTATTATTAATTATTTATATTTATAATTGTGTGTAGAGGGAGTTGTTTGGTTGGAGATCGAGGTATTGTTCTTGATATGGATTTTCGAAGGACAGAAACAGTAGAGGAGGCAGAAGAATGGCGGGTTTATTCTCACTAGGAGGTAGAGGAAACAACAACGAAGAGGAGATTCCTCCCCCTCCCGATACCCTATACTGGTATAACAACAAGAATGACGACGTTTCTTCTTACCACCGAGGCGGTGGCTTTGAGCTATGGAACCAACAACAGTTACAGCAGCAGCCACACTTTATGGACCAGGGCCCTTCACAACCGCGACCCCTCTTCCACCAAGATCTATACTCCGCCTTGGGGGTTGGACCCAGCAGGCCCATCTCCGATGATCAGTCGTCATCGAGATCCGGCTTCATGGTGGGAGGAAGTGGAAGTGGAAGTTGCGGGATTAGCTGTCAGGATTGCGGGAACCAGGCTAAAAAAGATTGCCCTCACATGCGGTGCAGAACATGCTGTAAGAGCCGGGGCTTCGATTGCCAAACCCATGTCAAGAGCACATGGGTTCCCGCTTCACGCCGCCGCGAGAGACAGCAACAGCAGCATCAACTCTCCACGTTGCAACAAAACATGGAAACTTCTGGAGACCTTCCCAAAAGGCAGAGAGAAAGAGATCATAATAACCCCACCTCCTCTTCTCCTCTTGCCTGCACTCGTTTGCCTTCCAATCCCTCCTCCTCAGGTATATACTATATATCACCATACATCTATCTTATCTTCGTCATCATGTTTTACTTCGTCTTGTCTTGTCACACTGCTACATGTGCTATGCTACCACAAGCACCTCACAGTTTGGGTGATTGACTCCTGAGAGAGAAAAGAAAAGGAAAGCAAAGAAAGGAAACGTGTATGAGTTATGAAAGAAAAGAATAATGGAGAGACCCGTCCAGGGAAATTCTCTGAAAAGATACATGGAGCGACTGAGAAAGTTTTGGAAGCATACATCCAAACAAGGACCGTATCGATTGCGTGTGTGAAGAAAAATTTCTCTTTTTCTCTTCTTTTTCTTTACCGAAACACTGTTATTTTAGTAGCCCTGACCTGACGATTAGATTGACAGTGAAGAAGAACCTGTTTTCACTCTCTCTCTTACTCTCTTTCTCTCTGCGTGACTGACTGTACTCCTTCTTTCTTTGCTAACACTCACTGGCGCAAACCAACACAACACTACACATTCATTTTCAGCTTCACTCTTTCTATCATATGTATTTGTCTCAGTATCTTTACTTAGATTCTATTTCCATTGTTAACTCTCAAACATAATCCATCTGCTTCTAAAGTGCATCTAACTTGTTCTTTTTTTTTTTTCCCTACTTTCTCTCTCCACACATTTTACCCTATAAAAAAGGGTTAGAGGAGGTGAATTTTCCGGCGGTGGTGAGATCTTCTGCGGAGTTCAGGTGCGTACGTGTGAGCTCGATGGACGAGGCGGAGGAGGAGTATGCATACTCAACTGCTGTGAACATTGGAGGGCATGTGTTCAAAGGGATTTTATATGACTATGGTCCAGAAGGTAACAGTAATTACATGGGTGGTAATGGGGAAAGCTCGTCCACTGGTGTTGGAGGTTTGAACCTCACTACTGGTGCCGTTATCTCAGAGCCACTCCTTGATCCTTCTTCTTCCTTGTATCCAGCTCCTCTTAACACCTTCATGCCTGGTAGCGGTACGCAATTCTTCCCTCACCCACGATCTTGAACAAACAAAAGCCAAAACAAAGCAAACAAACAGAATTTTTATGTTGTTTTTATGTTTTAATTTACTGCATCTTCACTCGCCAACTTTGTTTTCCACTATTTTATGATCATCTTGTAGTCTTAAATTGATGCTCATTCGAGTAGGAGAGAATCGAAAAAGAAGAAAGAGAAAAAAAGAAAATGCACACGTGTCGCGTTTTGTTTTTATGCAAATGCAAATTATCAATGCTTAATTAGTCTGAAAATGTATCATTCTTGGTAATTAAGAATATACAATTAGTTAGCTACTGTTATTTTATTTGTTTCTTTCTCTGTACGATATTAATGGACACCTAGTTCTAATATTGGGTTGTTCCGCGGCTTCTGTTTTTTTTATGATGGTTTTAGGGGTTGATTTTTGCCTTAGTTTGTTGAATTATATCAGGCTGTCTGGTTTGTTCTCAACTACGAAGCTGCTTTTCCCTGTTTATCCGTATACTCGCCGGTTTGAAATTGAACTAGAACCACAATTTTGATCTTCATTTTGGACTAATTCTCAAGATGATTTCCACTCTTTTCTATTTTTTCTTTTAAAATTAATTTTTCATTTTTCGGTATGGGGTTTCAACCATGCACGAGCATTCAAATTTAAAAGGTAAAAGATTTCTCTCCCTATTTCCCATGCGATGCTGTAATTCTAATATTTCACAGATGTGACGTTCATTACTAAAGAGGAAATATTGCTAATCAATATGCTCATATTTAATGCACATGCAGCAAACTATACGTATATAGGCGAACACTCCATTTTATGTCTAATGAGTATAGCTTATGGTATAAAACAAATTGTTCCTTGATCCAAAAACACTCAAATATGTAAAACAAAAGGGAAAGGTTAATATGTCAGCATGATTCGAAAACTTGTGATGCTACATATTTTCTCCATCTCATGACTGCAACCCCTGTACTCTCTGATCAGTGTCATGTAATTCAGTTTTTTCCATGAGATGTCCGCTAATGTGTTATAATTACCTCTACTACATGTTATAGACAATCAAATAACCTGTAGATAATAACTATCTATTATGGATAGTCAACTTTTTATAATGTTGTGAGCCAAGCAATATATTCTTATTTTATATGTTGTTTGTTACTTTTATTGGACATAATAACTACCTATTATGCATTATTTCACTGTTTGACATAAGACAGATAAGGCAGAAAAGCTTGAGGATAGAGAAAATACTAACTTGCATTTCTTTATTATGCATTTTATTTCATGTTTTTAAACAGCATTTCTTTCCATTGCAAGTTATACGTGGAAAGTCATTAAAGCAAATTTTTATTCTAATAATTAATTTTTTTTTCAACAGAATTTCTTGCATCCATTTGATGAAAATATTTCACATTCCATATAACGTGATTTTGAGTTATGTAGGCTTCATTTCCTATTCCGAAACATATTTGTATTTCTAATACAGACAATGATCTATTGCAATTCACTCTCTTTTCTCTATATAAATATTCCTTACTGCAATATTCACTTTTTCATTTTCAACCTTTATTATGGAGTTTTCTAGAGATTTTAAAATATTAGCAAATATAAAGTTTTATCTGTAATATAGGAGGCATGAAAAATATAATTAATTTTGAATGAATGCATCATTAATGTGGACAATATAGAGAAATCTGTTATAGAAGGCCACCTATGACAAATAATGCATGAAGGTGTTGGAATCTGACATATTTCTGATCTTCCTGATTCTTTTAGTTTGTCTCTGGTTTTCTGAAAAGCTTTTCTGTTTGGATTTGACTACATATGGTTTTATAAGTTTAATGTCTGGGGGACTTGACACTTCATTGGTCCTAGTGGTTAGTCTTTCTTTGCCTATGAAGTTTTGGAGTTTATATTAATTGTTCAAAATCTAAGCCTTAATGCTAATATTCTCTCTTGTACTTAAAAGAGGTTTTAGTTTCATGTTTGGTTGCTCAAGGTTCTCGGGATTTGTCAGAACTGTTTGTTTTTATCTATGAAATTAGCGTTGTGAAATTATTTGCATATATGTATTCTGTGTTTATGTACGCAAAAAATTACTGTATAAACTAAGGTTATATGTCTGTCAAGTTTTTATCATGCTTGTTATTTTTAAGAAGTATGTTAAAAGTATGTTACTCTCACATATGTTTATTTAGGAGGGTACTGTTAGAAAATGAGAGAGAAAAAAAATAATAAACTGAATAAATACAGTAGACTTTATTAATGTTGTCATGTAAGCATTTTGTTTTTTTCAAAATAATCTCAAAACAATTCACTATTTGATTTAATAATTGGAGTACAGAACTTGTATGCTTGTGAAAAAAAAAAAAATGTACAATCTCTCTTCTTTGTACAGTGGGGTTTCACCTTTCTTGTACCAATTATACTTCTTTTATGAACTTTATGCTGGAGTCCTATCCTTAATGTAAATAAATACATGTTATGCCAGCTAGCATGTGGAATTAAATTCTTGGTAGCAATAGATGCAATCACATCTATATACAAGTATAATGCATATTTGACCTGAAGTAGTGTAATTACATTACAATCACCTCATACGAACTTAACCTAAAGGTTTATTTTCCAGTTTTGGTTGCTGATGTAGCTCATCATTTACTTATCTCAGTCTTGGTTTAGATATTTTATTTTTTCAGTCCTACTTCATTGGAATGTACGTGTTTTTAGTAAGCAATTTATAATCAAACTAAAACTGTAAAAACAATGATCCCTAGAAATATCATGGGCATTCATCTTCACCAGTGTATATTGGTTCCTTTTGCGGAGTTTTATGTTATTTTAATGAATCATCCGGAGTGCAGCATTAGGTCATGGTGAATATTATTTAATAAAATGCACAACTAATGTATTAATTGTCTGTAATAAGAAAAATAAGTACAAATTTAAACAGGTACTTTGATATTAAATTTTGGCACACAACTTTGTATCGAACAGTAGAGAGACACGTTTGTTTTGGTTTGGTTTGTCTGGTGTTTGTCGTTAAGAGGTTTTTTCACGAAGAAATGTACGTTATATAAGTAAAATCAGGTGCACCAATGTAGGTGCAAAAAGGTTGTTTTATATAAGGAGGGGTGAGACTGTATTTAGCAATTAAAAGATCTACTGTATGTACGACTATGTTTTTGGACACAAAATGAAGGCTAAGGAAATAAGAATTATTTGGCTTTTTTAATACTATATCACTTTACCAATTGCCAAGGAAGTGGTTGATAGTGGTGAGCTGATCTCTATGATCTCCCGCTTTAAATTTTTGCTTCTTTCTTGGATTCGTATTCTTTTTCACGCAATAAAGAGTACAACAGCATAGTGGACTTTGCCA
>Ga0099825_1005568_pt1 | contig 16099 bp, 7 predicted proteins | sample SiratroredBW_FD_76838 | JGI IMG/M metagenome (GOLD analysis project Ga0099825, IMG submission 76838) | Root nodule microbial communities of legume samples collected from California, USA - Siratro red BW | ecosystem: Host-associated > Plants > Roots > Nodule | place: USA: California | collected...
TTATAAAAATATAACCCTTTTCATCTTATAATAAAATTTATATTTGGGTTACAGCTTTTTATTTTTAAAGTGTTAACATATAAGAATCAAATACTTCTGCTTTCGTATTTTAAATTATAATTTTTAATTTTCAAATTTTTAGTCAATAGGCTAGGTATTGAAAAAAAAAATGTATGTAATTTTTTTTATTAAAAAGGTGAGTATATATTTTAAAATTAGAGAGCGAAAGTGTTATTTAATAAATTTGAGTAAATGTAAGTGAAATTTTTTCTAAAAATAATTTTGGAACAAAATATATAAATTTAGGAATATTTTATGTGATAAACTAAATTAATCAGTTTTCCTAATTATATTGAAGTAGTTAATTGAGTCTTTAAAAAGAAGAACCATAGAGAGAATAATAAAGAATAAAAACTTATCAAGTGTAAAACTTAAATACTGATTTTCTTTAAAATTTACTCTCTACCATTCTTATTAGACTAGGTAATTAACTAATTCATCAAGATTAAAAAGTAGTAAATTAAATTCAATAGGATTAAATTTGTCTTAAATTTAAACACATTTTCTAAAACTATTTTTTAAGTTAAAATAGAAAATTCTTCTTTTTCTTTTCAAATATGATTACTGGTTTTAATTCTTTTAAACTCTCTCATCATTCATAGAGTTGTTTGTTTAACATTTATTAGGTATAACAAATGCATTTTACACTCGCAAAGTTAAACTTCTAGAAATCCAAATATTTCATTTAATTCATAGTTAAGATGTATGAGAAAATAATATATGTCAGAGACATACATAGTAGTCCTTATAGAAAAAAATATAAGAAGGATTAAAAAGATAAGAAGGAATAAAAAGAAAGAGAAACTCTACGAAATCACTATTCTAATTTTATTTAATATGTATTATGATGTAATTTCATTTAGTATATATTATAATGAATACATATTTTTTTAATTAAATAGATAAATTGTGTCTTTGTGGCACGATTTCAAATAATGAAATAATATGACAAATAGATTATTTGTGATATGATCTTAATTCAAATAAAATAAAATTAAAATAATGTGACACGTATTTTAATATGACACGTATTTTAATAAAAAAAATAAAAATCATGTTAAAGTAACACATTTTACTAGAAAAAATAGTGATACCAAATCAATTAATCATGACATATGGTGTATTAATTTTCACACATACACATGTAAAATAATTGACTAATTTAGTGTATTAATTTTGAAGAATGCATGAAATAATTAAATTTCGTGTATTAATTTGGTGTTCTAACCATGCACTTGTGTTAAATAATTAACTAATTTAGTGTCCTTAGTTTGATGGTATTTTTTCCATGAATATGTTGTGAGAGGGATTCTAATCAGGATCCTTCATGTATACAAATATCACTACAAGAGAAAGCTAAATTATCGACAGAATCTTATCAACAAAATTTTATCATTCGGTAATTACGAATATTAATTTTTATAATAAAATTAATATTCGTCGATTTATCGATGGATTTATCCGTCAATAAATCCGTCTATAATTACCGATAGACTGAAAAAATCATCAATAAATTTACCTATAATCAATTTACCGATAAATTTTATTTCTGTTGAAAATCCGTCGGTAAATATGATAGATTTTGAATGTTTTCGATTTGTCTCGTTAATAAGTTTAGCTTTTGTTGTAGTGTACAAGTAAATACATTAATATTTACATTATAAATATTATTATTATTATTATTAATGATAATAGAAATAATATTAATAATGATAATAATTTTTATAAAATTAATTATTGATATCTATAGGTAATAAATTCGTAAGTAATTATTTACGAATTTACTGACTGTTAAAAAGGTTAAGCACTGATTTTCTTTAAAATTTACTCCTCACGGTTCCTATTAAAATTTACTCCTTACAGTTCCTATTACACTATGTAATTAACTAATTCATTAGAAAGTAGTAAATTAAATTCAATAGGATTAAATTTATCTTAAATTTAAACGTATTTTCTAAAACTATTTTTAAGTTAAAATAGAAAATTTTTATTTTTCTTTTCAAATACGATTACTAGTTTTAATTCTTTTAATCTTTCTCATCATTCATGGAGTTATTTGTTTAACATTTATCAAGTATAAAAAATACATTTTACATTGGCAAATTCTAGAAATCGTAATATTCTATTTATTACTCATTGTACTAAAAAAAATTCATAGTTAAGATGTGTGAGAAAATAATAGATGTATAAGATATCCAGAGTAGTGCTTATAGAAAAAAATAAACCAATCATCTAATTTATTCTTATAAAAATATAAAAAGGAAAAAAGGGAAGAGAAACTCCACGAAATCACTATTCTAATGCAATTTTTTTTAGTATGTATTATGATGTAATTTCACTTAGTATGTATTATATTGAATAAATATTTTTTTTATTAAATAGATAAATTGTGTCTTTGTGGCACGATTTCAAATAGTGAAATAGAATGACAAATAGATTATTTGTGATATGATCTTAATGAAAAAAATAAAATTAAAATCATGTCAATATGACACGTATTTTAATATGACACGTATTTTAATGAAAGAAAAGAAAATAGAAATCTTGTTAAAATAACACATTTTACTAGAAAAAATAGTTGTACCAAATCAATTAATCATGATACATGGTGTATTAATTTTCACACGTAGACATGTAAAATATTTGACTAATTTGGTATACTAATTTTCAAAAATGTAATGAAATAATTAATTTTGTTTATTAATTTGGTGTTCTCACCATACACTTGTGTTAAATAATTAATTAATTTAGTCTCTTTAGTTTGGTAGTATTTTTTTCATGAAACTATAATGAGAGAAATTGGAACTAGGATCCTTCACGTATACAAATATAAGTAAATACTTTAATATTTATGTTAGAAATATTATTATTATTAATGATATTATTAACAATATTAATAATGTTAATAATAATCATAATAATTTTTATAAAATTAATTATTAATATATGTAGGTAACAAATTCATAGGTAATTTACCTACGAATTTATTGACTGTTAAAAAATTTAAACACTGATTTTCTTAAAAATTTATTCCCTACCCTTCCTATTACACTAAGTAATTAACTAATTCATCAAGATTAAAAAGTTGTAAACTAAATTCAATAGGATTAAATTTGTCTTAAATTTAAACGCGTTTTCTAAAACTATTTTTAAGTTCAAATAGAAAATTCTTATTTTTCTTTTCAAATACGATTACTAGTTTTAATTTTTTTAATCTTTCTCATCATTCATGGAGTTGTTTGTTTAACATTTATCAAGTATAAAAAATGCATTTTACATTGGCAAAGTTAAACTTATAGAAATCCTAATATTCCATTTATTATTCGTTGAACTAAAAAAATTCATAGTTAAGATATGTGAGAAAATGATAAATGTATGAGACATATAGTCCTTATAGAAAAAATAAACCAATAATATAATTTATTCTTATAAAAAGATAAAAAGAAATAAAAGGAAAGAGAAATTCCATGAAATCACTATTTTAATGCAATTTTATTTAATATATATTATGATGTAATTTCATTTAGTATGTATTATGATGAATAAATAGTTTTTTTATTAAATAGATAAATTGTGTCTTTGTGGCACGATTTCTTTCAAATAGTAAAATAATATGATAAATAAATTATTTATAATATGATCTTAATTAAAAAAATAAAATTAAAATCATGTCAATATGACACGTATTTTAATATGACACATATTTTAATGAAAGAAAAAAAAATAAAAATCATATTAAAGTAACACATTTTACTAGAAAAAATAGTGGTACCAAATCAATTAATCATGACACATGGTGTATTAATTTTCACACATAGACATGTAAAATAATTGACTAATTTGGTGTATTAATTTTCTAGAATGGGATGAAATAATTAATTTCGTGTATTAATTTGGTGTTCTCACCATGCACTTGTGTTAAATAATTAATTAATTTAGTGTCCTTAGTTTGATGGTATTTTTTCCATGAAACTGTTGTGAGAGGGATTGGAACTAGGATCCTTCATGTATACAAATACAAGTAAATACATTAATATTTACATTGGAAATATTAGTATTATTATTATTAATGATATTAGTAATAATATTAATAGTGTTAATAATAATTTTTATAAAATTAATTTTTAATATCTGTAGGTAACAAATTCGTAGGTAATTACCTACCTATTTTTCCATATAAATTAGATTCAAATATAAGATCCGTAGGTAATGTTAAATATACATACATATAAAAATACGTAGGTAATAATATGTAAGTAAATAAAGAATTTCTTATAGTATTTTTCTCTAAAACTTTAATTTTTAAAAGAAGAAAGATATTTTATTTTTATTTATTTTAAAATTCCAAACAAATATATAGTTCTCCTTCAAGTTGTTAACCTCCATGTGTTAGTATACTCTTATTTTAAAGTTTCAAATTCTTTAGACAAAATCTTTGTCTCTCTTGATTTTTTATAGGCTAGGGGAAAAAAGACACGAGTTAGGATAAATATTGAAGCCCATGATATGCTTTAATAATATAATGAATATCAATAGTCAACCTCATTTTCAAACTAGCGAATGAGAGGTCAAATGATGTGTTCGACCATAATACAAAGATTGAAAAGTTTGTTTTGCTTATTTTTCTTTGCTTTATAGTCATAAAGGTCTACCCATGTTGACATGAGAACTTGACTCCCTTTTTGGATAATTGTCTTTGCCTTTCTTGACTTTTGTTGATATCTTGACAATTTGATATGAAGTGTTTAGACTTCTTGCACTCGTAGTTGATCAATTAGGGTCTTTCTTTCCTTTGAACTCTTTTCTATTGGGGTTGATCTTTTCTACCTCTGAAGTCTCCCTTCTTTTGTATCTGAAATGAAGATTTTATCATCTTTCTCAAAGTCTTCATTGCTAAAGGATTTTTGTAGAGGTTTCTCCACCTTGAGATCCTTGGTGAATATTTATTTTCTTCCTTTGGATTTAAGGACAAGATATTTTTCTCTCTTGATAATTTCATCTTTTTGAAGTTCTAGTTTTTGCATTTTCAATATGTCAACTAGTTCTTTTATATATATTGTCCGAGGTCTTTGAGGTTCTCAGAGTTGTGATATGTGGTCTGTATATTCTAGCTTCTCAAAATTTTGTCAATATGGTAAAACATATCATAATATTTTCCTAGAGATCTAAACTTATCAATATAGTTTGAAATCTATTAAGCATATCCTCATTTTCTTTTGTACTAAAGAGTTCCTATTGACATGTGAGTAAACTGAGTTTATTTCTTTTCACCTTAGTAAAATCCTTATGATCGGAAGATTTTCTCATATTTCTTTTACACCTTTGAGTGTGTATAATTTAGAATACCCCTCTTCTAATAATGCATATAGAAGAGAGTTTCCAGAGTTGGAGTTGAACAAGTATCTTTTGCTTTTCTCATTCGTCCATAACATCCTTGGAAGAAGCTTGTTATCTTCGTTCATTGAAATATACTTGTCCTTCTCCACCATATCCATCACGTTGATGTGACAAGATTCAGAGAAGACAATCATTCGTTGTTTATAGTAGGGATAACATTTATTTTTTATGATATTTTTGGACTTAATTTTATAATAAAATCAAGTACGCCTAAGTTTGAAACCTGTTAAATTATTTATTTTTTATCTCTTTTTATAAATACTTTGTTTCTTGTTATAAATAAATGGTCGTTTGAGTTTTTAATCAAATTTTACTCTAAATCCTATTAATTTTGTCAAATAATTGAATAAGGCATTTAGGTCAAGAAGAGGAAGATTGAAATCCTTAACGATCAAATAAGGACAAAGTTAGAATACTGATGTTGACAATTGAGTCAGGCTCAACAAACTTGAGTCAGACACCAATGGGCTAGGTGCCACTTTCTTGACCTGGGCTCAGGATGTGCAATTGGGCCAATAATGTAACAAAATCCAATTGCACTGGCACCAATATAGTTGGGTTGAGTACGGACGTCATAAATCAGAATTTATTTAGAGGACTCTTTGCATTAGAGTTAGAGACTTCTAGGCACTCCTCTAGTTTAGAGAATTCACTACATCAAGAGGCTGGGAGTCAGAAAAATGTAGCCTTGGGATGATGACTAGTGTTTGGAGAATTTTTCTTTTCTCCTATTTGTATATTCATCTTCCTCCATTGTTTATTTTTCTATCTTGTTGGGATTAGATGTAACCGTTTAAATTCTCATCTAATCAATATTAGTTTTCATAAATATGTATTTATATAGATGATTTTCTTTCAAAATTTTAGTATTTTGATTTTGTGCATTACTGTTTGTTGTGTTGATTCATGGCATAATAATTGATTCTTAGCGTATTAGTAAATATCATTAAAATTAGGATCTGAATTGAAATATCAAATGAAAGCTTGTGTTTAAGAATATAACATTATTCGTTTATGGTCTTATGATCCTTATGGCGATTGCAAGTTCTATTTATATAATTGATCAAGAAAAATTGACATTGACATTTGTTTGAAAAGAAGGTAATTGATTTTATGCATCAGAATAAGGTTTGATAAAAGTTTAATCGTAGCAAATGCATTCCATATCCTCTCCATTCTTTTTCCAAATTCTAAGTGTTCATTAAGAATACAAAAATATATTTTAATTATTTTAATTTTATTTTTTTTGCATAAAAATTTAAACCTTAGAATTATTTGTATTCTAATTTTGTTATAATTGTGTTTATTTTTGTGTATTGCACAAATCTTTTGTGAGAGAACAATATATTTGTTACTTGTTATATTTGCGACTAGTATATTTGCTACCATAGAAAAAAATGTTAACAAATAGTCAAACTTTTCTATCTTAAATAAGAGAGGTTTGTAATAACTTGTCATTCATTCTCCATAGTTTCTAGGATCTTCTCCTCTTTGTCTTTCAAAGAACTAATCATAATAGGTTAGCTCTGATCCTACTAAAAGAAAATGTTAACTTCAGAAAGAGCTTATAAAACACTTTGAATAACTTTTCACAATAAACCTATTAGACATTGTATATGGGTTGGGTAAGAGTTTTCTAAAAATGTTTACAATATTTTCAAAAAAATTACGAGAGGATTAAAAGTATTTTATTAGCATAATAGAAAATGAAAGTAAAACATATTGTTTTATATTGGTTCACCCCAACCTAAGTTATATTCAATTATCCTTTGTAGATAACAAAATGTTCTACTGATTAATATTGATTTCAAGTATTATCACTGTTATTTTTGTCTTACAACAAATACATAAAGTCACTCCTAAAGATTCTTTTATCTTTTCGTGAGATTAAATATGAGTACACAACAACACTCATTGTTAAAAACTCAAAGCCACTATTAGTTGTACAACAAAAGTTTTTTAAGATATTATAAGAAAACTCTCTACAAGAGAAAATAAAAAAATATCTTCTTACTTTAGAGTATAAATTCGTAATAGTAAAAAATTTACAAATAATGTACACTCCAATTGTCTATTAGACACACTAATATCTATAGCACTTAGAAACTTGTAAGAATATCTTGCATGCAACATTTATGTAAGACATAAATGACTTATTCATTCATACTTTCAACATGAAAAACTTCCTTTTATAGACACCATAAATGTGACTGATATAGCTTGCATGTTATAACTTCTTTTGTGTGAGTTCCTTTTAAGTATCATACTTAATTTTATACTGGTACCTTTAGTTTTTATAATGGTACCTTTAGTTATTTTACTCAAAGTTTTGTATAGATGATAATTTTTTCTATTACTCTTATGTTATTCTGACATCATCCATTTTAAGAATACAAATTGTGATGATTAATATATTGTATCATAATCATTATTGGGACGTGTTATTGATGAACTTTGTATCCTTTAAATATTTTTTTTATCATAAAGATAAAGATGCATTTACTATGCTTGTGGGTAGTTATCTCGCATCTTCTACAAAAAATTGTGTTAAAGGTTTTATATAAATCTTGCTTAAAGATTTTGTTTGATTTTAATATATATATATATATATATATATATATATATATATATATATATATATATATATATAGTGTTTTTGTCCGATCTTTAAAGATTTCATCTAAACTCTTATATTGTTTTTGTATTGTATTAGACTATTTCCGTAAATTATTTGACAAAAAAATATGTTATTATTTGTCATAATCAAAATGTGAATATCTTGAACATGAATTTCAAATTAAAAATTATGTTTTATAATTTATAGAGTTGTTTATATCTTAACAAGAACGTTCAATATATAAGATATGAAAATAAGATAGGCATATTTAAAATATATAATTTTTTATGTTATATTCTTGTCATGATAAAGAATTTACAGTATCTTTCACTTTAAAGTTAGAATGTGAGTTAGAAGTTAATTCCTATGGAAGTCTCCTTGTAGAACAATATTTATTAAAAGATGTTGATTTTTTCAAATGAATCTCAATATTTATTGAAAGATGTTAGTTTTTTCAAATGAATCTCAATACTACAAGAACTTCACTTTGTAAGGTTAGAATCTAAGTTAGAAGTTAAATCCTGTCTACATCTCTCTAAAACAATATCCATTAATATATGTTAATTTTTTTAAATGAATCTCGATATTCTAACATTATTAACTTTTAAGCATATGATTTGAAGATTGCATAGCAAATACATAAAAATGAAGGAGTTCTGTTTAAAAAATATGTCGACACATAAAAAATATAGAAATCAAGGTCAGAAAAGTACAATTATAGTAAAATAGAATATGATTTACTTTAACTTCAAAATACAACTATACTTATTTATAGTTTAAACTTATATTTAAAAAAAAATATAGTTTAACTTCTATTTTAGGAAAAAGAATTGTATGAAATAGTAAAAGTAATTTCTGTGTAAATTTTCTTCATATTACCTGTTGTTAATCTTTTTAACAGGAGAAGTTATTTTCTTCGTATTATTATTATTATTATTTTTATTTTTTTAATTATTTTTCATTTGTTATATATAGTAAAAATAACACTTATATTAAAAATATACAGATTATGAATTTATTAGTTTTATTATCACATAAATTTCTCGTTAACTTTTTTATATAAACTTTTATTTTGTATGATAATGTTTTATAAACCTCGATAACTCAATCTTTAATTCATTTTTTTTATATAAATTTAGCGTTTCGATTTATTTAGCACACTACAATTGGAATCGCAACTTGATATTTCAAAAACAAACTATTGAACCACAGTAACTGGATAATTGCTCCCCAAATGAAAAGAAGATGAAGAAGAAAAGCCATAGTAACTGGACACTTCAACTGTAGTTCATATCCGTCTGCACTATGTTGCTAAGAATAAAACTCATATTATCAATCTTGGTCAATATAAACTCTTCAGAAAACAATTTTTGGCCATTTTCTTGTAAACACATATTGATAAAATTTTTCATTTTGTACAATTACTAATAAAAATAAATTAAATGTAGTATTGTTATAGAATTAAATGAAAAAAATTTAAAATTACAAACAAAAAATGCCTAAGTTAAACTAAAATAATATTTAGAAGTCATATAATTCCTATTCACTTGAATTTTGGTTATTTATCTCTATATTTGATTTTAGATCCTTGTATTTTTATGCAGCAAAAAAATATCCTTGTATTTTTACTTACATAGATTTTAGTTTGTTTAATTTATATTTACTTCTTATTTTTAAGTAGCCAATGAGAATCCTGCATAGTTTTTACTTATTCAGAAATTGATCTAACAAGATAAAAAAATAAAAAATAAAATCAAATGCTAAATACAGTGATGAACATGAAAAGGAACTTCCATTGTTTTTACATTAGAAACTGATCAAAATATAAAAAAAAATAATGCTAAATACAACGATGGACATGAAAAAAGCAACAAAATCACTACCATTGTTAGAAAAATTTACAATATTTGAGGAAGTTCAAAAACTTTCTTTTGAACCCCTTTCATTTCATATTATTTAATTTTTCAAATATTTGATTTGAATAAAGAAATTTTAATCTGTTAAATTTTATTTTATTTTTGAATAAAGTATTTCAATAAGCACCCGATACAAATATAAAAAAATAAAAATATATTACTTCAACACTCTAAACATGGATAAAAATAATAACTTTAGCAAAAAATAAATTGAGTTGACATAAAAAAAATAATAACCATTAATATTTTTACAACCATTAATTTTATACAAAACAACCTTTTAATAATAAAATATTAAACTATAATAAAAAAATAAGAGTAATTGTAATGAAAACTTATATCTTGATAATTGATATCACTTTACAATTAGTAAGAGATAATTTTTTAATAACAAAAATGCATGTCAATAGATTGTAAATGGAGAAAAAATATCACAATATTTTCTAATTAAATGATTGTAGTTTTGAAGTGATTTTGGGTATCAATGTATTAGTACCCAATTGCAATGAAAGTTATTACAAAAGTGTGATGTATGAGACAATGGGTGGTTAATTTATGATAATAAGTCCATTTATAAACAGTAAAACATAACCAATCTCTAACAAATGAAAAAAAATGATTAGAACAAGGTACATTGTATGAGAAGAAAGGAAAACACCATACCAAGAAGATGCATGTAAAAAGTAAAAGTATGGATTGAAAAAAGGTTTCCAATCTGATAACCAAACAAACTAAGAAAATCAGAAACGGACAAGTACAGACTTTTGCCTGATCAATCATTTTCAAAATTCATGAAAGATTTAATGGCCCACATATTGATTCATCTTGTTGATTTAAAGGCATAAGACTGTGTAAGTTGAGCCAAGATGGAATAGTAGTAATAAATTAAAAAGCATTGACATTTCACAGCAAATAGTAGTGCAGAAGAAGTCTGCAGCAGAAGTAACGGATTACGTAACAAGGGTATGATATGATGATGGAGCATCATCATGTATATATCATGGTGAAAGAAGAAGAGGAAGAGAGGATGAGGAAGAAGAGGGTTGTTGTTGTGGTTGACTTGAGTGTGAGAGGATGGTGCGGAGAGAGAATGGTGACGAGAGGGAATGGAAAACGGACGGTGGAGATTGAGAGGAATGTTGACAGAGATGACAAGTCACCCTCTGAGACCAAAATGGGACAAGGCATTGGACACTCTGAAACATGCATTTATGGAGTCATAACTGTTGCATGCTTGCGTTTTCAAAATGTCAGCACTAAGGACGAAGCATGCATATGCACACAATAGGAGACCCCACTTCAGTGACTTGCCATTTTGCCAAGTCTCACCTTTGGTACCCCTGTCCCTAACACTGTCTTCATATATCATAAATATATACATTTCTTTATGTAGGATACGTTTCAATTACTCTAACTTAATCACAAACTCATCTTATGTTTAATATTGATATCTAACTTACGTGTGGAGTTTCATTTGTTTACAATCAGAATTAGTTGAAAACCAAACAACAGTTATGTCTGTCTTCATATCAAACATAGCTTTTGTAGTGTAGTTATATAAAAAGTCTAGCTATTTGGGCCATCCAATTGCAAAATGTTAAAAGATATATTAAGTTATTCAAAATTAGTAATGAGAGTTGAAACAATGCGTGATTTAGTCAATTATGATCAATGATAATGAAAAATAGTGTAGTGCTAGCCTTAATCAGTCATGGATGTAATGTACTTTAAGATTAGTTGCTTCTTGCTGTAAAATAAATAATTTGTCCTTACTATGTAGAGATGAATAAAGTTAATATTTTCACACAATCCTAGAATTGATGGAAATACACATGTGATGGGAGATGAGACAGAAAAACGTTCAGGGGTATAACATTGTGTGTGTGTGTGTGTTTTGTTTTCTTTTTTGCTTTTTCCAAAGACAGTTAAATTTGGTTTTACACAGTAATAACAGGCTACAGCAACAGTGATAAAGGAGGGACACATATGATTTGCCACCAGAATTAGAGGTGCTTAATAATAAGGGGATGGAAAGGGCAATTTGTGGAAGTTGAAGAGTGTGTAGCATATAGTACTGAATTAGCCTTACTTGGGAAGAATCTGATTCATTCTGTTAAAAAATGTTAATAATAAGGTCATGATGACTCACACACCCACAATCAGTATTCACTCATCTTTTTTCACACATAGTCTCTCTCTGCATGGGTTGAAGCCTCACTTGAATGCTCCTCTAAAAGGAACATGAGCATGAGACTATAGTACTTTTTACCCATCTAATTCACCACACCCTTTTATACCTGTTCAACCTCTTTCCTTTTTGTCTCTTTCTCTCCTCTTTACTGTATCTTTCTCTCTGTCCCTCTATTTATACATCCCTCTCCTGTCTCAAGAAACTCATCAAGGAGAGAAAGAAAAGATGTCCCCAGCAGGTTCTTCAAGATGGAGCCCTACCACAGAACAACTCATGATCTTAGAGGAACTCTACAGGAGTGGCATTAGAACTCCCAGTGCCTCTCAAATTCAGCAAATAACGACACACCTTTCTTTCTATGGCAGGATAGAAGGAAAGAATGTGTTCTACTGGTTTCAGAACCACAAGGCTAGGGATAGACAGAAGCTCAGAAGGAAACTCACCAAGCAACTGCAGCTACAGCAACAACAACTCCAACTCCATCATTGCCATCTCAATACAGATATCACCAACCACTATGCTGGCACCTTTGCTTATACTCCTTCTTCTTCAACCCAGGATTTTCCCTTTTATACCCCACCTACCTTCCTTTTTCAGGTAATCTTTCCTTTCCCACCATGCATGCTATTGTATTACTCTTAATAATTTCTTCCAAATTTCTGTGTAATGTCCACCGATGCATCATCATGCATGCCACTTTCTGGCTTAGCACCCTCCTACAAAGTGAGGACTAAAATAAGTGATGTAGTTGTTCTTGATGAACTCGAGGTATTTCTGATCCACAGCTACAGAAAAACTAATTCATTGAAGTTCTGATGTTTATTTAAGGAACCTGTGTATCTGCAATTAAAATCAGTGATGTAAATGCACAAAATGACATACATGCATTGGAATCGGTTTTTAGGGGAGGAAGTATAGGATTCATCCTCAAAAGGACATGATCTAAATTTGAGCTGGAATTGAAGCCAGGAAAAAATATCAATTAAACCAAATTTGTTATCTATTTTCTCCATTTTATTTGTTCAGGGAGGATCTGCAAACACATCTGAACAGCCACTGAATTGCGCATGTAATGTGCACAACCTGCAAACCAATCTGGTGGAGAAGGAAGAAGTGACCTTCTACAACAATGGCTGGAGCACAACACCTGTGGAAGCTAACAATGAAGCATCCTCATGTTGCACTTCTCGACCCCTCAAGACCCTTGATCTCTTTCCACTCACAGCCTCCTCCGGAACCAATGAAGAAGCCAATGAAGAGTGCACCAGTCCACCCAAGTAGCTCTAATCTTATTGTTCCATTTTCATCTGCATGTGTAAGACATTTCATGTTAATAACTATTTCTTAAGAGAATTAATCTCACACACATTGTGCTTAATATCCTTAGGAAATGAATCATTCTGGAATGTACCAATTACCAAGAGTAGTACTAGTTTGTATGTAGGACCTTTGGTTGTTGCACCCTGTGAAAACACGATCAAAGTTCAATACTTTCATTCTGGTACAAGTCCTCTGGGTATATGGTATATCCTAGCATGAAGATACCAAGATTGTTATTGTATCCCAGAAGACATTGCAATGAAACCGATGTCATTTATTTCTAAATGTTTTTCAAAAGTTGTTGTTGTTGTTTGTTTTGTCATTAGTTGGGTCATCGATCCGATAAATATTTATTCTGACCATTACGTTTAATTCTTATGGAAATTTTCAACAAGAAATTGGTGCATGTTTTGTATTGATATTACATGGTCCCAACCTGTTATCTTTTTAAGTCCATTTAATGTGTACCGGTTGATGAGTCTCGAGTTTCTCATCGTGTATGCAATAAGAGTTCATGGACATGTGTGGTAAATCAGCTTTTTGTTAAAATGTAACCTTTTGAGCGAATGAAAAGGTAAGTGCCATTTTTGAGCATCGAAGACACCACATTTACAGCATAGAAAGAGTAGATAGACACTGTCAATGCTTAAGATGACGCTGAATAGTTGCGTTAACGTGGCATTGCCAATGTGGAATACGCTAACATGCAGAGCCAAACTGATAGGTAGCACATGCGAGTTTGGATAAGACTTCTTTTCAAAAACCCGGCCTCGAAAGTCACAATTATGCAGAAAGCTTCAAGTGGTATCGGTTACATACCAAGAATGTTACTAATACTTTTCTTCTTTAAATTATAATATTATACTACTATATCATTTATATCATTTTTGTTAACTTATATTTCTACTTTTCAATCTTTATTTTTGGATACACATCGGATTCCTCTTTTGCCATTTATAACAATTAACATTTTTTTTAAGTCTCTTTTCCTCGTATCTTGTATTTCTTTGTCTCATTATATACATTGTTGTTTATCATCTCCTTTCTTCTTACTACTTCAAAAGTTTCAATGCTACATAATGATATTGATATTAGTTTACTTATATAGTATTTTTATATTTCTTTTATGTTTTTTCCTTTTCTCTCTTCTTCTATATACTACTAAGTATGTAACATCAATGATAATTCACTTTCAACTGGTATACTATTATAATAAAGTAGTACGATAGATCACCCTGTCTCTCTATGTTATTATATTATATTATTAAAGTATTCACAACAAATATTATTTATGTAACCATTTACTTAATTAATTATCAAAATGTTATTAATTGATTTAACTAGTATATTATATAAAGAATTGTCAATTAATTAAATATGAAAAGTATTATCAAACCATATTTTTCATATTATGTTTCTTGTGATATATTTACCAACCATGATAACCAACATGTCTATTGTCACGAACAATTGATAAATTGACATTGTTTAATAACTACTATCTAACTACTGTCACATATGCATCATGGTCATATTTTTCATCTCTACTTTTACTCACATGACCATGATCACTATAATCTGGGTATTTATTGGACATGTATAATTGAGTTATAGTCCAAAATTTTAATAAAATCAATTTTATAAATTTGAATGAAACTCAGTTAAGATTGGATAAATATAAAATAAAGGAGAACAAGTATACAATTATATACAAAAGTGTGCATCATCATATTGTTAGGATGACCATTAGTTATCTAAATTAGAATTATTTCTAATTAAAAATACTCTTATTATTGTAGAGTTCACTGGAAAGTTTCTCCATAATCAAAATAGATTCAATTATATCTTCCATCTCGAGTAGACTGAACATTCCGTACAGCACTTTTGAGGTTAAAAAAAGATTGCTGTACCGGGTTACTCTTTAGATCTCCTACATGAAGCTATGTACTTTTGTACTTTACATATATGACATTACACCAGATGAAAAGACTCCAAAGTTTTTTGTTTTTTTTTCTTTGATTTGAATTGATTAGTAAGATGCATTGAATCTAATTTATTCCTAGAAAACTGTAGAAGATTAAGTCTTTTTCACAAATTAATTAAATACTTTTTTTAAGAATAAGAATATCAAATCATCACTTCTAAGATGTTATAACTTTTTATTTTAGAATAATATAATTTAAGTCCATTATTCATAAATTTTGGAAAAAATTGTTATGTTAGAAAATTATTAAATTATATTGTCTTTTATTATTCAATATAGATAAAAATCAATAACTATCTATTTATAATAAATGCACCCTTGTGATTGAGGTATAACAAATCAAATCTTAATAGGTTCTTGGTACAACTGGATATCTAATTTATTTTGTTGTCTATGTACTAATTTGTTTTCTTGTCTACGTATTTGAGGTTAAAAAAAAAAAAAGATCTTAACACCCGGTAACTAAAAAAATAAATAAAGAAAGAGAAGAAGACAAAATCATGAATGTAAAAGATTGTAAGTCAGGTGTTTTTTTTTTTTTTTTTTACCATAAAGACAAAATTAATTAAATTTTTTATTATTTTTTTTTTTATTAAAAAATATTTTTTAAAAAA
>Ga0099825_1005569_pt1 | contig 16097 bp, 6 predicted proteins | sample SiratroredBW_FD_76838 | JGI IMG/M metagenome (GOLD analysis project Ga0099825, IMG submission 76838) | Root nodule microbial communities of legume samples collected from California, USA - Siratro red BW | ecosystem: Host-associated > Plants > Roots > Nodule | place: USA: California | collected...
ATATTAGTTTCCTTTTATAAGCCTTGTAACCATATCTTCTAAAAAAATGTTTTGGCCGGAGAAATATTGACAAGACACTTAACATTTAATAAAATATCGTGAAGGAAGTTTTCACAAACATAAGTCCTTGCCAATTATTTGCTTTAGCCGAAAAGGCTACTCAAGAAAGGAAGCTTTCACAATTGTGAATCCTTCTTGAGAACTAAACATCCATGGAACCGACCATGTTATGATAAATTGATCAAACAAGTGTTTTCAAATTAAAAGTCGACCACTTAACAAATTAAAATCCATGAATTCGACCGTGCTATGATTAACTGGTCGAACAAGTGTTTTCAATTAAAAGTCGACCGCTTAATAAAATAAAAATCCACGAAATTGACCGTGCTATGATCAACTGATCGAACAAGTGTTTTCAAATTAAAAGTTGACCTCTTAAAAAAATTAAAATCCATGAAATTAACCATGTTACAATCAACTGATTGAACAAGTGTTTTCAAATTAAAAATTGATCGCCTAATAAAATCAAAATCCACGAAACCAGTCGTGATAGTATAAACGATTAAACAGATAAAATAAACATTTTAAAATAAAAGCAAACCACTTAATAATTCAAAATCCACTGTGAACATGTACTGATCAATTAAATAAGATGAAATATTTAAAAAATTGAAGTCAACTGCTTAATGACATCAATCACGATTATGAATAAATCCAGTAAGTAGACGATCAATATCATGAACAAACAACAACTTGTATTACTCAAGCAAACAAAAGGTGACGACCGCGATGTACCACAAGCAAAAAATATTTAAAAAGAACACCTAAATACAAAAATTTACCTAAATATCAATAAATCGACTAATCTGATAAGACACCAACTACGTCTACACCTAGGGTTGCCACCCTCTCCACGATTGCCTCCTCTTCTTCGTCCAAGATATCCATAACCAAAACAAGGTCGCCCTTGTACAAATCCTTCCGAGCACAAACTTCCCTTTGTCCAGAGAAATTTGGTAGAAATGGATGGCTTGTTGCAAAGCCTTTGAAAAACTAAGATCATGTTGTTGGATAACATAATATTGGAATTCATGAAGCTCCTTCTCGGCATTTATAAGGTGATCCTACTCAGCGTCGAGGTCCTCAATCAACCTAACCACCTTCGTTTGCAAGACATCCACCTCTTTGCTCAAGGTGCTCGTTTGAGTTTTGGCATTGTTCATCTTCTGCTTTGCGAGTAAGCACCTCTCACACATCAAGCCTACCTTGACCCTTAACTTCTTAACTTGCTCTTTGAGGCAGTATTATCAGAATTAGAAGTCTTATTCTTGTTTGTCAATGAGATGTTGGTAGATAAAGCAGATTGAAGGGACGAGGATGACTTGGTAAGATCAACCTTCAACTTCTCCACATCCCTAGATCCCTTTCTCATTAGCTCGACCCTATACTTTGGTCGACCAAAAGAGTTCGTGAACATAGCTTCAAAAAAGCATTGTTCAATTCCTCAGTCGATGATGAGGTATACGGCTCCTTCATGGAGTCACTCAACTCAATCATGATTATATTGGAAATCATTATTTACCGATTGAGGAAATCCATTGTAGTAGAACCATCCCTAGTTGTAGTAGACGACCAAAGACACCTAGTGATGAAATACACCCAGCTGTCTTAGTCAAAGAATAAAAAGGACAAAGTACCAGAGGTTAGATCAAGAGCTTTATAGAAAATTGGGCCCATTTGGGTCTGTTTAGACTTTCAACCAGTTGCTCGGGCTCAAATGCAAACATAGAGAATTCACCTTGGAGAAAATAGAGCATCAATAAAAAGTCCTCTAAATTGTATAAATTGTTTAGAATAATTAAGAATAATTTAGGCCTTTTATTTGGGCCAACTATAATAGATTTCGCCCTTGTATTTTTGGATAATGTAGTGTAAGTGTTGGGCCTTGAGGTTCATAAATAATGTTGGGCGTGATCAAAGAGTTCAAGTTATGATATGGGAGAAGCTCTCTCCTTGTACCACTTGTCATCATCTTGGCAGAACCTTGTAGTGCAAGCTAGGTTTGAGAAGCTTGTCATAGAAATTAAGGTTAGAAATTTGTCATAGAAGCTAGGAGTATAAGCTTGTCATAGAAGCTAGGTTTGGAGAGCTTCTCCTACAAGCTTCTCCCTTTATTTCCTTCTATAAATAGAGGTGTGGGCAAAGTGTAAATTGAAGCTTGATTTGAACTAGTTTTATGCTGTTGAAATTTTTTAGCACATTTGGTTTTTGAGCTTCACCTTTGTTAGCTTCTCTTAGAAGAATAGCTTAGGAATTTCATTGGAAGTTGGTCTCACCTCTTCCAATTACCTTGTTCCAACACTTTCACTCAACAACATGTCATTGCTTCCATTTCCATGAAGTTTCCTTTGCTTTGAATGATTCAATTTTTGTCTACACCGCATTGTATTGTTGCAACTATTGTTTGCTCCATTTTTCATGGCTTAATTGGATTGAAAACAACTGCACACAACAAGGTTTTCATCGCTTAGGAGATAGGTGGGAGGAGGAACGGTTGAAGTGACAGCACGAAGACTTGTACGCCTTTCATTTCTTATGTCAACGTGCATCAAACGTTTGTCTAAACAGCGCTCTTTGAGGAGATGGAATTGCAATAGTAATCGACTCAATCTCCTCATGAGCAACTTCAGGAGCTATCCCTTTGCCTTGGTCGGCCAAGCTTGATTGTCTCGTCTCTAGAAGGTTGCGCAAAATCTTGTTGTCGTTGGGTAAATTCATCGCATTAATAATATTTTCAAAAATAGTTGAGAATTAGTTAACAAAAATAGAAAAATAACATAATAAACTAAAATACATACTGAGAATATCATTCTTTGGTCCTCTGACCAAAAGGTACCGAGGAGTCTTCGAGTGGAAATCCAACAAGTAAGCTGGTCTAAGACTGATATGACAGTCAAATCCTCATTCGTCATGGTAGATCTCGACCAGACTTGGTATTATGTCGGGTCCCTAGTCCAATACAATGGGAAATTAGGAATGTCACCCTTATACACATACAACCAACCTTTCCCCTCGAACAAAACCTTAAAAACCCATCCTTAAAGTTTTTTATGACGATGTGAAAGGATTTAGTACACGGTTCCTAAGTTGACTTATCAAGGACAACCAACCAACATTATTTTCTGGACGAGTACAATAATGGTGAAGAAAAAAAGGGAGGCGTCACATTGAGCCTTAGGGCTGAACACAACATCTAGAAATCCTGAAGATATGTCCAACTGTTGGGATGAAGCTAAGAAGGGGCCACATTCAAAGCTTTAAGTATATTCATATTGAACTCATCTAGTGGAAGACGGATGTAAGCGTCCTTTATTACACACGAGTACAAAAATAAAAAATTAGTGGTTGAATTTCCTCGATCGTGATATACAAGGTCGAACGAAAAACAATGACGAAGGGAAAACACTTAATCGGGTACCGATGAATCTAATATATCTTCAAACCATCTCAGTGATGATAACATCCTAAACCTAGAACCCAACTTTTTGATTTCAACATCAACCCAGTCATCATCGAGTACACGGTTCCTAGGTTGATTTATCAAGGACAATCAACCAACATTCTTTTCTGGACGAGTACAATAATGGTGAAGAAAAAAGGAGAGGCGTCGCATTGAGCCTCAGGACTGAACATAACATTCGGAAATCCTAAAGATATGTCCAACATTGGGATGAAGCTGAGAGGGGGCCACATTGAAAGCTTTAAGTACATCCATATTGAACTCATCTAGTGGAAGACGGACGTGGTCCTTTATTACACATATGTACAAAAATAAAAAATCAGTGGCCGAATTCCCTCGATCGTTTTATACAAGGTCGAATGACGAACAACGGCGAAGGGAAAACACTTTATGGCCAAATCTAATATATCTACAATATCTACAAACCATCTCAGATATGATAACGTCCTAAACCTAGAACCCAACTTTTTGATTTCAGCATCAACTCAGTCATCATTGAGAGGGGTAACTTCGTCGACACCCTACCAATTATTATTTATGGTCGATGATGGCTCTACAAACCCGACATCCCTCTCACCCCTAACTGACTCGTGACTGGACCTAGTAGACCCATCACTACTCAGAGAGCCACCAATAGGACTGACTTCATGTTTCTCGAAGCCAGCACGCTTGGACAACATAATAGATCTCCCTAAGATCCCGAATATGAATAAGTGTCAAGGGAGAAAGAAGTCATTTTATTTACCTCATAGAATCACACAAAAAGCTCGAATCGAGAACATGACAGATCGACAACAACAATAGGTGATGATGACGTGAAATGACCCACCACCCTTGTTATTTATAGCATCAGCCAAGTGAAACGTCGTGACTTCCTAACAGTTCAATCAAGAAACAATCAACGCGTCAAGACAAGCAATCTTTCACATCATCGTATGCGAAACAAGGATTTCTAATCAAAATGTTTCCTCAAGTTACACCCCATGCTAGGAGACTGGATGATTTGTATTCCAAGCATCACAACTCTCCACCAATGCAACCTTCCCTGCCTAATTGTCCTAATTCAAAAAGTCCTCATCGAGTATTACGGACCCTCAAATACTTGAGGGACCTATGTACTATCGAGTTAATCAACCAATCGACCACTAGATATCGATTGTTATTAATGTATCATTGTTGTGTTATTTATGGAACTGATTACTGACAACGAACACATAACAAATATCACCAAAACTACAATTAGAAAAATAATAAAGACCTATAGAAACTTGGGCCTCTGATCCACTTATTGAAAAGTCCAATTACAAGCCTATAAACAAAAAGATAATTAGAAAATAATAAAGATCCAAAAACTTGGACTTCTTATCTACTTATTAAAAAGTTCAATTACGAACTTATAAATAAATAAAAATATAATTCTAAAATACAAAATACTATTATTATAATCCTTAAGCATCCCATAATGGTCATAGTGTTTAATCACTTGAGGGTCTCACTATTTACAAAATTTCCTCCCAAAATTTAAAATGAATTGAAAATATAAAAATAAAGAATCATCAAATTTAAGATTGAAGTAACTCATAACTAACAAAAGAATACAAAAGAATAAAATGATTAAACAGGTTAACAGGATATATACTAAATGACCGTATTCAACTATCCATTTTAAAACTATAATGAAATTTATATATTTTCTAATAAATTCTTATTACATACAAATAAAATAATATTTTTTATCACTTGATTTCATTATATACTTACAACTTTTACTATTAATTCGACACTTTCATAATAGATACCAGCATAGTCGATCTAAATACTTCGCAAAGGTGGACTGAAACTTTATCTTTATTTTGTAATTACTTTACATATTTAAATTTTAGAAAATAATAATATGTACAAAAGTGTTTGCCGATTCTACATATAAAATTAAAACTAATTTGTATTTCAGAGGATAAATAAGAAAACTATACGTTTTATATCATTTCAAAAGATTATAGTTAAAGATTTTACATATTTTTTTTTATAATATCTCATATTCTTTATTCAATTAATTGAGTTATACTTCCTTAAAGAATAGGGACTCAATAATAATTTTTTTTTTTTTTATTTTCACAAGTTTTAGATCAAGATCTTCTGCCTTTGATTTTCTTTAACTGCGTGAATCTTAATCATTATTTAAACTTAATACTTTTTCTCTGCCGTATGTGGGCCCTCCCTGTTGTAAGGTAGGTTAGTTAAGATCCGTCCTATAATAATGTTTAAAGTCAAGACAAAATCTTTAATAAAAAAATGAAGATTCCCTTTTTTTTTTTTCTTTTATATTCGAAAACTATATAGACATTTTTTTCACGTGCTAACCCCAAATCACTCTGGAATGCAAAGGAATCTCATAAAATAAACTTTTGAGAGGATTATTATTTTATAAAAGAAAACCTCGAGTTTTAAAAGGATATAAATAGCATTTATTTCGTTTCCGTGTGATCCTTCCACTCTATAGGATTTATTTTTAATGAATAAAGTTAAGAAAAAAAATTTAAAAAAATACATATATCACCTCTATAATTTCAAAAAAAAAATCAAGAATTTAAATTTCTTTTAATTCAAATTCTTTTATTTTTCAAATGTTTTTATAAGATAATTTAAATTTAGTTTTAACTTTTTTTCTCGGGTAAAATATTTTAATTATTATTCAATACACAATTTAATTAAAAAGTACATAACATTTAATAGCTCATTCCACGATTCTTTTTGGGAGATGCTTTATAAAAGAAAATCTCGAGTTTTAAAATGATATAAAGAGCACTTATTTCGATTTTGTGTGATCCTTCCACTCTATAAGATTTATTTTTAATGAATAAAGCTAAGAGATAAAAAATAATAAAAAAACATATATCACATCTCTAAAATTTCAGAAAAAATTTCAAGAATTTAAATTGCTTTTAATTCAAATTCTTTTATTTATCAAATGTTTTTATAAGATAATTTAAATTTAGTTTTAACTTTTTATCACGGGTAAAATACACAATTTATTAAAAAGTAATTAACATTTAATAGCTCATTCCACGATTCTTTTGGGTGACGTTAAATTTTTATCAAAGTCTACCTAGATTTCTTTCTGGCTAATATCAATAAGAATTTTTTTTCATGGAACAAAATTATTTTCTTATGTTGATCAAATTATTTAAATTATACTAATCAAGATTACTTGAAAAGTTTTGTTTGGTCAACTATTTTTATCCATTATTGATAAAGAAAATATTGACTAAAACCAAATGTTCAAAGATTAGTTCATTCAATATTAAAAAAAATTGACTATTTCTTTTAAATAAAAGTAACATTAATGAAAAAAAATTATAAAAATAATAATGATAAAAATTAATAAAAAATATGGTTAAAATTTATCAAAAAATAATAATAAGATGTCAATATTAATCAAGTACTGATTGACAAAGACCTACAATAATGAAAAATAATCTAAACAATATTAGTGAAAATTATGGTTAATAAAAAAATTATCTAAAAATATGTGATCTCAAATAGAAATGGATAACTTTTCATATCTTTCAATTAACTAAACATAAATTTCACACTATTATATCATTTTCTAAATTTCTTAATTGTCCAAGCTTAACTTGAACTTTCATAACCTCTCAACCACATATAACAAAATCCTTATGAGATTTATGGTTTACCTCTTTAGCACACTTTTATAACCATCAATACATAAAACATTCTTCACTTTCTTCTTTTTCCTTCAATGATGATACACAACATTTCAAGATGTAAATCATTAATCTAAAAATTACTCTTTAATTTCCTTAGATATCATATCTCTCATAGTTTCTCTCAAGCTTTAAAAACTAAAATAATATACAATGATAAAAGAGAATATGTGATCCTTCTTTATATACTAATGGGCGACTTACAATTTGACTTCTAAATACTAAGTCCAACTCATTCTTAACTTTTCGCTATCTCTATTAACTTATTTTTACTTTTTTATAAAAAAATATTTTATTTTAAACCAAATTAAATTGATCTCTCTGAATTTTACCTTATTTAACCTAATATCTCCCATTTTTTAAAACTTAAAGAAAACGCTAATTTTCATAATTTTGTTACAAAGACCTTCCTTATCAAATTAACATTTTCCACAAATGTCATGTCTTCATATATTAACATATATTAAGTGAGCTATACAAATACATTATCTACTCGCGACTTTAAACTTAATTTTGCACATGACTTGAAAAGTTACCCCACACATATTTTTTTCTAAATTTTCTCCATGCTTTCGCACAAGAATATCATTTTTAACAAGTCGCTCTTGATTATACACGCTACAAAGTTGCACGTAAGGGTTTGAAGTAGAATACTCAAACTAGACTTAGCACTCAACGTCCATACATTGTTTTGAGAGTGTTTTACGAAAAAAATAAAGTTGGAATAAACTTTAAGATGTGTAGACAAAGTTCTTTCTTTTTGTTGGGAGAATTGGATGGGATATAACTGAAGAGATCTCATAGAATGAGAAATGGGCTCAACATACAAGGGAATGACACTACCTTCAACCCAAACTTAAGGCAATAGGTTTATGGGTCTTCTTTCTTATATATTGCTCAACTTTCTCATTTTTACCCAATGTGGGTCCTAGACTCACACTTGAATTCCTAACAATCTCCCCCTCAAGTGAGAGTCCCTCTTGTATCCCAAAACCTTAAGACCTACACTCTCCATCACTATGTATTCACAGTCGGTACCTTATGAGCCGTCGTCATGTCGACGCGAACCTTCGACTTTGATACCACTTGTTGGAAGAATCCAAGGGAGGCATAACCGGAGAGATCTCATAAGAATGAGAAATGGGCCCAACATACAAGGGAATGACACCACTTTTAATCCAAGACCTTAAGGTAGTAGGTTTACGGGTCTTCTTTTTTATATATTACTCAACTTTCTCATTTTTACCCAATGTGAGACTTAGACTCACATTTAGATTTCTAACACCTTTTTTTTATCTAAGTGATTCATATCTTTTTATTTTTCTTTTTTTTTCTTCTTTATAACATGAACATAAAAATTAGTCATTATCTCATTATTTGAGTTTTCTTCTTCTTCACCTATTTCTTCTTCTTTATTCTTTTTCTTTGGTATGTCTAGATGAATCATGGGCTACATTAAATACTTTACCTGAAACATTAAAGCATTTAATGTTGATAATTTTTAAGAAATTTTCTCTTAAAATCAACTGCGTTTATCTTCTTTTATTATTGTATTTTATGCTCTCTTTTTTTTTCAGGTTTTGTGTCATCTTCATACAAAAGATAATAGATGCAATAGAGAGACAAGTGCAACATTTGTCCTTTTCTTTAAGACGAGCCTGTAGCTTTCTGATAGGCTTTGACTTTAGGAGATTTTAAACATTGATGCTTGGTCAAAAAAAATTATTATAGATCTTTCTCAAAAGACATCCCTAACATAGTTAAGAAACATAGTATATTAAAATATAATGATGCATTAAAATGTCAGATCATGGTGAGATGATTAGTTTAATAAATTATAACATTATTAGATGTAACATAATACTAAATAAACAAATACAAAGTTTGTACTAAAACAATCCATATAAACAACTAAAATACATTACACATTAATAAATGTCTGATGGAGAATGAACAAAAACATATCATTCATGACAATTTACACCAAATAATAAAAAAATAAAAAAACATAAAACAATGACAAAATATAATAATCACAAATGATTGATAACTCAAAAAAATTCACCATTTTTACTAAGAAATAAAAAAGAAAAAGTTAAAAGTTCTACTCAAGAACATAAAGATAATTTCTATCACAAAATTCAAGTTTCATTTAGAATGAGATTACCATTAATTATAAAAAGATATTAAGAGTCTATTTATATCATAAACAATGCTTCTTACCTATAGTATCCATAGATTCATCTATTAATGAGACTTACCAATAAACTACCGAATGCCTAATTAAAAAAGTAATATTTATGAACGTCTTTAATCAGAGAAATATATAAACAATCACAAATGACTAATATGAAAAATAAACTCATATTCTAATCTCAAGTCTATTTTCTAGTCCTTAATCTCATAATCCTCTTCATAAAAAATAATTTAATCTCAAATTTAAATTTTTATTATCTACGACCAAATATAGGTATTGAATATATTCAAATGTAAAATAATAAAAATAAAATTGGTCTAATATTAAAATTTAAATCCTACAAGAATAAATATCTTATTATGGAACTATCTGTAAACTTTCTTTCCACATCAAATTCCAATCTATACAAAACATCGAACAATACTAAAATTAAATAATTATTCACAAGTTTCACGGTTAATTAAATCCACTGCAAAATAAGATAAAATGTTCAAAGTTACAAGAAGTAAAAGAGTATTTGAAGTTGGATTTTGTAATTTCCATATATGAACAATACTGATTCATCACTTCTAGCCACTGAATTGGACAAAAATTCCCGTTCTGAAGTCAATTTGCATTTTCTCAATTCCAAATTCAACCAAATCCAAATTGATGAACCCACGGTCATTGTTTTTCACGTGTTTTGCACCAAATAAGCATTGAAATACTAATTTGATTTTCTTTCCATTTATATTAAAACCTTCTATACATCTTTTCACTCTGAAATATGTATATGTATATATTTTATATAAAACTAAATATTTATAAATAATTTGATATTTATCTGATAACAGGTTATTCGATAAATTTAACTAATCTTATTAAAATATATTTTAATATCATATCAATAAAAAATAATTTATTGTATTTGCACCTTGATTTGAAACTACAGAATCACAATACCGCTTGATTTGGACTTGTTTGCTGCTTCTTCATTCAAACTGCAGCTGTGCGTGAGTTGCGTGATCAAACTTGTATCCTTGCAAAGAGACGTGACAGTGAAATTCACCAAACGTATCCAAATATATTATTTATTTAATCTTATTGAATTTTTAATAACAACTAAAGTTTAATTAATGTTAATTTAAAAATAGTTATCCTCCTGATGTAACACTTATAAAAATAAGTTAACTTTGTTTTATAAGTTATGTATGTGTAAAAAAATACGCTGTCTTTTGCAGTAATAGTATAACAATTAGACTACGTCTCAACGCATTTTAGCTAGTTTTTTATTATTATTATTATTATCAGAAAAGCTTATTTGATCTTTACTAGGCTTAAACTATCATTTTAATTGGTTTCTATCTTCTTTTAATCACAGGAAATTTGTTAATGGTTTTATTTTTGAAGAATTTCATGGTGCTTGATACATAAGTTTATTTTATTAACTTGTCACACTAATGTTTTTAAAGGGCCAATTTCTAAATTTTTAAATTTATTGATCTTTATTTCTTGAATCGTCTACTTAAGTTTTATTTTTATTTTTCTCTTTCTACGTAGCTAACATTTTATTATATATTTTTTGTTTTTCTTCTTTTATTCCTAAGTAATATTTTGTTATTTGTTTTAATATAAGATAAAGTTTTCTTATTTATAATGTTTATATTGCATGACATGATTATAATAATAAATAATAAGTTTATTTTAATTATTAGTTCTTCATCTTTTATTTTATACTATTTATTTTAACCATTATATTATCTGCAACATGTATTTTATTATTTTGTCATCATATTTCAAAATATTGATACTGAACTATAACAGCTTGTGCCAATGTATTATTTTTGAAAGTGATAAGTGATTGTGGGCATTTTTAAGGCTGTGTAAGGAAAATCTCATACATAGTTCTATTCGATCTCAAAGTGATGTATAGGTTCATAATTACTTTAAAGTTATATTAAATATAGCCATTAATAATCATTAAAATAATAATAATATTATTTTACACTATACAAAATCGTTTAAGACTGGTCACTAAATTATCATTATCATGTATTTGATTAAGTTTTCATTTGTCTATTATAAAATCAATAAATCCTATAATTAAGTTTAGTTATCAATATGAATTTCAATTGAAAAATTCTTGATAAGTTTAAGAGTTGGTTCAACTAAGAATGCAGGAGATTCACTCTCACTAATTTGTAAAATGTGTTATTTGTCCTTTTAAATTCTCAACAATGTTTAAATACTTGTAGACTATGAGTTTATCCCATTTGAAAGTAATTAAATAAAAATAAAATAAATTAAATTAAAATCTTTATTAGTTCTCTAAGCCCGTTATATATATATATAATCTGTCTAGTCTTTCTTATGTGATTGTCTTTCAATAATTGAGTCTTTAACATATGGGTCACCTTGTACTGCAAAACTTTTTGGAAAGAGCTTCTTCCTCTACCTCCATCATATTATCCTATACCTCCATACCTTACGAGAAAAGACCAATTTACCCCCCTAAAATAAATTTTAAAACCAAGGTTATCCTCCATCCCCTTCACTCCCAAATCAAACCTCTACACCTTCACATTTCTCTTTCATCATTCTCCTTCATCCTTAAATCTTTGCCCCTATGTTGCACCGTTCTTCCTATATTGTTACCTATTGACCATTCTCCCTTCAAATTATACATTGACACAATGGTTGTTGGTGGTATCGTGATAGGTTGATAGTAATACACAGTTTGAAGATTGAATGTTTCTGCACCTCCACTTGAAATTGAAGCATCCATTAAAGCTAAGGTAAGGTTTGTTTTGTATTTTATTTTGTCTTTTACCATGGCTTCCCACCTCTGAAAACCAAGTGAAAGCTCTTTTAAAGCTTTACAAATTCTTTAGCATCCATTGTCATCACCCTTTAAATCTATTTTATTCTTATTAAGGAGTATTTTAGTCTTTTCCTGAAGGTTAATTTTGGAATTACAAAAAGTATGGAGGTACAGGATGATATTATGGAGGTACATGAAGAAGCTTTCCTTTTTTGATCTTCCTAAGTCTTCCTTTAGTCATGAGCCCACCTAAATCTTGAATTGGATTTTGAACTTCATTTTTGGTTTCATAGACATAGGCTTTCTCATCATGGGTCTTGTGAAGTTGAGCTTGGATGTCCACATCAATGTTTGAGTGCAATGATTATTTGAAATGGTTGTGAAGATTGTGAGCTACAATATAAATGCTTTTTTAGATTTTTGGGTCAAGGACGAAACATTTCTAATATTTCTAATAGTTTGGGTTAGTAGAGTTTTACCTTTATTCATTTTATAAATAAATGGACTTAATTTAGATTCATTAAGAATTTAATTCAAAAAATATTAATTACATTTTAAATTTTAATGTGTTAAATAAGTTCATTTATATAAATTTTAAAAAAATTATTTTCAAAATGACAAGTAATATTTTTTAACTTTTACATATTTAACTAAGCATAATAAATTAATAAAAAATACCTTATAATCAATAATTAAACATTAGATATACTTGAGATTAAACATCGATTAGAAATTATGGAAATGAGTTAGATTTAAACTCACTTTTTAATAATATTTTATATATATATATATATATATATATATATATATATATTAGAAAAAACTAAAATATCCTAAATGTTTTTATTATGTGGTTAAACATAATAAGTCAATAGCAATTGAATTTGACAGACGCTAATTAAATCACATATACATGTCTTATCTAACAGATATGAAAACACTATAAGTTCTACTTCATCTGATAAGTTAATTAAAGATCATTCAGATGATAAGTTGCAATAACCACATCAAACAACAATGTTCAAAATCTTAGGATATGAGCTAAAGTTGCAATAACCATCAACTTCTCTGACACAACTATTTTCAACTCCAACTTAGTTGTCTATTATATACTTTTAAACATTGTTTGTTGTAAAATATTTACTACTGAAAAAGAAAATTATTATCAACCATAAGAGAGAGAGTTTGCATGAAGAAGGAAAGAAAAGTTAATCCTACATGTCAAACATTTAATGATTCTCAAAGTAAGAACCCATGTGATGATAATAAAGAGAGCTCAAAACTACTCAAAGTATTGTCAACTATAAGAGAGTTTTGCCTGAAGAAGGAAAGAAAAGTTAATGCTACATGTCAAGCATTTAATGATTCTCAAAGTAAGAACCCATGTGATGATAATAAAGAGAGCTCAAAACTAGTCAAAGTATTGTCAACTATAAGCTCAAAGTATTGTCAACTATAAGAGAGTTCTGCCTGAAGAAGGAAAGAAAAGTTAATGCTACATGTCAAGCATTTAATGATTCTCAAAGTAAGAACCCATGTGATGATGATAATAAAGAAAGCTCAAAACTACTCAACATACATAAAATGAAATGTAACCACTATTTTTCTCAAGCTTATAAGAAGATATGTTTGGAGAGAATAAATAGAAAGTGAGCTATAATTTTGCAAGTGTTAAAATTCTAATGAAATACAATGCACCTTAAAAGCTTTGTAAAGAACATTACTTCTATTCATTTTTCAGTGAATTAGTGAGAGAACCTAAGTTTATACATGTCAAAAACACTATCTTTTCTAAAAAGTTAAGCGTGTGATTTGTTAATCATCCAAACCTTATGTTTATAAAAGCTAGAAATGACTCGTCCAAAGAATATTTAGTCAAGTTAGTGATTTGTTTTGATTAGGTCAGCAATGACTCGTATGTACTTTATAACATAAATATATCTAGTAAAACTTAGTTGGTTAAAAACTATATATATTTTTTATCACCCATTCAACACTTCCCATATCTTAGTATAAGATCATAAACTAAAATCTATTTTAAAATTTGAAGTTATAATTTCACCTCTACTAATTAATCAGATTTTTAATTTGGTGAGTTCAATAAGTTCATTTATATAAATTTTTAAACAATTGTTTTCAAAATAAAATAAATAACAACTTTTTAATTTTATATATTTAACAAAACATAATAAATGAAAATTAAGACTTTATAATCAAGAAGTAAACATCACGTATAATATGTAATTAATTAAAAATTAAAAAATGTCACGCCAATATAATCCTCAGTGTGAGATTCATATGTTGATTCTTTGAGATAGTTAATAAGTCCTGGGTTACCAGGATTAATGTTCTTATATATTTTTGTCACTGAATTACTATGGTTATTATATACTTCAAAAGGTACTAATCAGATTTTGATTTCTGGTGGATTAAACAAGTTAATTTATACACATTTTTAAAAAGTTGTTTTCAAAGTTAAAAAATAATATTTTTTTAATTTTTACATGTTTAAAAATCATATTAAATGAAAACTGAGACTCTATATAAAGAATTAAGTATTACGTATAATATAAAATTAGGTAAAGATTAAAATATCAATTCAATTCACTTCTCAATATCGAAGCATTTTAAATGCGTTTGGTTGATTGTTAGAAATGGATGGAAAGATGTGCAATACAACGATCGAGGTTCTTAGGTTTGTCAGAAGTGGTACAACTATCGAGGGTCTTAGTCTGCATGTGTTCCCAAACTAAAATATCTATTTAAATAGCTAGGGTTACAAAAGTTACACCACCCCCATTTTATACATCAATAGATTTAGTTTAAATGTTCCGATTAAAAATATTATTTTCAAACTATTATTTTTAATTTGGCAAGTTAAGGAAGTCGATTTATATAAATTTTTAAACTATTATTTTTAGTGTCTCACTTATATCTTCCATATTGAAAGTTTAAAATATAAATTATAAATTAGTTCATCATAATTAATAAAATCTTTTGTCAAAAAAATATTTGAATAAAATCAGAAAATTATTTTTTAAGAAAATTATAAATTTTATGTTTTTGGAAAGATTTAAAGATATTTATAAAAATGTAAACTAAAGGTATATATATATATATAAATAAAGGTGGAGTTGCTTTTTTATATGTTTTCTTATAAGTTTCTTTTATAATTTTTTTTTTATATTTTAGTTTGATTTGTGACTTTCAAGTCATTCTTATAGAAAAGTAGAGAATAACCAGTAGCTATATAATTCAATTAATTCTTTATTTATTGTATATTATTAGATGTAATCACCACCAAATGACATAAAAGGATGAAGTGAATGAATTAACACAAGTTAAAGAAATCATTATAAATTTAGAAAACTGTGTAAATATATAAATGAAAATTTTAGACCATTTAGAATATTCTACTTTATATTTTATATTTTTCACTTTTAGGATATTGGTTTTGATAGTCAAAAGTCATATATTATATTTCAAAATTTATTAAAATAATGATTATTAAAATTATGATAATTTAAATTGATATTATTTATAAATTTAAAATTATTATTTTGTATAATGCATTGAATGATAGGTATTGGACATTACGAGTAAGTCCTCTATTTTATACTTTGTGATAACAAGAATTATAATAATTTGTAGCAGTGTCACGTGCAATATAATGATAGTAATAAGTGATACTGTATATAACAAAAATCATAATTTTAAACATGATTTTTGTAAAAATATAATTAAAATATATTTTAAATTACATAGAATATTATATATTTTTATTAAATTATCAAAACAAAAATAAATTAAAAAACATAAGAGAACCTATCAAAATAAAAATAGTACAATGAAACA
>Ga0099825_1005573_pt1 | contig 16094 bp, 6 predicted proteins | sample SiratroredBW_FD_76838 | JGI IMG/M metagenome (GOLD analysis project Ga0099825, IMG submission 76838) | Root nodule microbial communities of legume samples collected from California, USA - Siratro red BW | ecosystem: Host-associated > Plants > Roots > Nodule | place: USA: California | collected...
CTTAATTAAGTTGAGAGAAATACTTTTCTCAACTGTCCCTACTAAGATTGATGACAAAAACCTAAGGAAAAACAGAGATTAAGGGATCTTTAGAGCAAATATGAACTTACTCTGTTTGAGATTTTGATCGGTTAGAAATGATCCCTAACTCTTCAGGTATTGTAGGGTGTGATCAGATTCTAAAACAGATGATGTATGGAGGGAGAAAAGTTAGAGAGAAGGGAGAGCTTGGGAGAGAGAGAGAGAGAGAAGAAGTAGAGAATGAAGGTGCAGGGGTCGTCATAGTGGGTCTGACGAATTTCATGTACGCATTTAAATTTCAAATATCATTCAAAATTCAACAACATAAAATATAATAACTATAACACCCACATTACAGACCACACAAAATCAAATTCCAAACTCAATTTCAACAACAACAACATAGAACAAAACGATTTTGAGAGTCAGATTACCACCAACAAAGAAAATCACTTCCAGCCACATTTTCAACAACATACCAATTTAAAGGGAAATTAAATAAGCAAATGTAGATGGCCACAACAACCAACAAAAACCAAATACACATATTTGAATTCATGGACGACCATCACCGTCGAGCAACCACTCATCAAGTCAAAAAAAGACACCAAAACAAATTTAAAATCAAACAAAACCTACCTCCGTTGGAGTCGAAGAACACCCGCCAGTGGGCACAAACGTGTTAGGCAACAAGGAGCTAATGAAGACCACATGGTGCAAAATTAATCGATGAAAAGAAATTTCTAGAGTCAAATTAAACTATCCTTAAGAAGAATTGAAGATTGGAAGCATGTAGTTGTGATTTGGAAACAAAACAATTGAAATAGAAGAGAGGGACAAGCGAGGAGCGGCGCTGCAAAAAATTGAAAATAAAAGGGGAAAGTGAACCCTAAATTTAAAAGGACCATTACGTCGGGCTAGCTAAAGCAAAACATCCTCGCGAATAACGTGGGGTAGGCCAATGCAAACGCTTTTTTTTTCCTTTTTTTTTCAAATAGCGTTCACGTTAGAGTGTGTGTGGTCGACTCTAATTTTCTACTATTTTTTTGCGTCTGTCTAGAGTGGACTAGACCGACGATATTTATGTCCATTATCCGACCAACGCTATTTTTCGCAGCTATTTTCACATTTTCTTGTAGTGAATATTGGTGGTTGACTTAAGGATGTGATACCGTACCTAATATTGGTAACCAAATTTCTAGTTCCATAACATGTATCAATACTCTTTCTTTAAAATTTTTTTTAACATTAAATCTTTGTTGTACCATGTAATTGTTAGAGATTGCCATTAGATTCATCAAAACCGTCTAATTGAGTTGTCTTTTAGTGCTCATGATAGGTTTTCTAGTCAAATAAAAATGCTATAAATAGTTTCAAATGTATGTTAAAATATAAATAAATTGAAAAATATCATATCGAACACGTGTCACAAATACAATCATTTATCAAACATGGTCCTTCTTAGTGTGAGTAACAAGAAATAACTTGTATGGTTGAACGATCATATTTTCTCTCAATATAAAAATTATACAAAAAAAATTATACAATTACAACCATTATATTACCATTCCATAATTTTAAAACATGTAAAGAAATTTACGAAAGTCATAAATAATACTTAGTCTCAAATGCAATGTCGAGGTAAGATTTGCCATCATACCTCTTTACAAATATATATTAATTTTGTTTTGAGAATATTTTTCTTTAAACTTGTAAGTATCTTAATAATTCATAGATCAATCCGCATATTCACTTGTCCAATTAGGTCTAGTTCTCTTAACTCCTGTTTTAGCGAGCCCATCAAAGTGTTTTCTAACTTTTGCCCTTGAATTTGAATTTGTGTCTAAAAGACTTTTGAATTTGTCACTTATGATAAGGTGCTCCAGAAACTCTAGTCCAACAAATGAAGAAAAATAAAATCATAAAGATAATATGATAATTTAAGTATGGAAAGATTAGATAAACAATGAACGTTTCTCCAATTTTTTTAATTTATCTCATCCATTTAATTTTCTGTCATATTTTAAATTTTAAATTTTTAATTCACTATATTTTTAAATATTTCTGCTCTCATACTATTATGAAGTATATTAATCTAATTATTTATTTTATAATTTTATATTACATCATCTTATTTATTTAATTTAGTTGTTCGGTATGAAATTTAAAAAATTGTGGAAGAATTCACTATAAAAGAATAAAAAAAATCATAATATTTTTGAAGAATAAGAGGAAGATTAATGTCAATTAATAGTTTCAATATTTACTATTTTTGTATTATTATATGAAACATTATAACATTTAAAATTAAAATATAAAGAAAAGTCATCGGATTTGAAAAAAAAATGGAATCTTAAACTAAATTATCTCGTAAATTAATCTTAATTTGAAAGAAAAAAAATAGTCAAAAGTCCTAAAAAATGTATAAGAGGAAAAAATAGTTTCAACCTTGTAAACAGAAAAATATTTTCAAATTTCAATTGTGATCGTGCCTGAATTATTAGATTTGAAACACTTCACTACGCATCTTTTTCCATTTTAAATTTTAATAATGGGAAAAAAGTGAATGTCAATTGATGATTATAATGTTCTTGAAAACATAAATCAATTTATAATTTTACCTGTTTCATTTAACTTATTATAATAAAGGTTCATTGTAGCATCCTATACTTGTCTAAATAAAAAGGTGTAGTCATATATAAAACTCTAATAACATATTTTGTTTTTAAAAATATAATAAAAATAATGTATAAATATCTCAACACATAAAAAATACAATCTGCAAAATTATTTGATTTTTGTGTAAAGTATGATGATTATAATCATTATAAACTAAAACAAGTAAAAAGTGAACTGATTGAAACAACTTAGTGTCTTTAAAAATTGGGGAACGCTCTACTATTTACTTGATGACCAATCTTTCAATGTATAAAGAAAATATTTAATTAAAAATTCTAGTATTTTTTAAAAAGTATTGACTTTTATCATAATTCTTGTTATGGCGATCAATCATAATATTAGAAGACCTTTACAATTTAGACATATTGATTTTTCCATCCACAATTTAAGGGACAAATACTTAAGATAAAAATAATTTATTTAGATAAATTGACTTGATCAGTTTCAATGTTAAAATGATGAATTCCTATAATAATAGATAGCTTAACAAGCAATTAAATTTTGGAAAAAAAAATTAACTGTAAAGAGGAATGGAATTTAGTACACGTAAATTAAAAAAAAAATGCTTGTCTTTATTTTCAAAATCTTAAAACAGATCCTGTTCATAAATGTTGTTTTGCATATTTAATCATTATAAATTAACAACTATACATTTAAGATGATAAAAAAAAATAGAATAAGAAAGATTGATGGATTATTGAAATTGTAGAATTCTCACTCAAGTCAACCTTAGTTTCCTTTCTAGAAAAATTGAATGAATGAGAAGTTGAGTCAAACTTTCTTGATGAATTCCCTTAAAAAAGGATAAAGGTGATATGTGGGTTGAATCTGTTCACCCAACAATTTTTTTAAAAAGACAATTGTTATACAAAACTTAAGAAAAAAATTATCATTATCTGTTTATCAAGGACCGTAATTACAATCAGAGATTTCTAATTAGTGTTCTTGGAGTCCTTAAAGTTAGCAAATCTCCTTCACTAGACAACTTTTCTATAAAACAATTTTTTAAAATATTACATAATTTATAATTTTATCATTTAAGTTATGTATCAATCAATAATTTTATTGTTTGAATTATACAAATAATATAGTTTAAGTAATTTTTTGTTTGAATTAATTTTATACAATTTAATTATATAAAATTTTAAAAAGTTATATATTATATTATATAGGTTTGTATAAAATTAATACAATTGTAATTTTGTAGTTAAGTTATATTTATATAATTTAAACAGGAAATAAGTTATTTTTATTAGTTATGGAGAGAGAAAAAGATTCTTGAAGTTGACGAAAGCCAAACTCATCATTAGACACTATACCACCTCATATATTCTTCTCTGTCATAAACTTTTTTTATATATATAATATAATGGTTTATTAGAGCATTATAGAACTGAACACATAAATTAATTAAGCATTACTTTTTTGAATGGAAGGTGAAAAAATACAAAAAGGATAGACTTTGTTGAAATACAAAGCTAATTTTTTTCAGTAGAAAAACGAATCTTAATTGTCCCTCTAGTACTACCTAATAATAAAAACTATATATTATTCATATTAAATGATTACTTTTTTAGGCCAAAAATAAGAAATTTAGTTATTTTAGCGTTTGGGGGTGACCACGAGAGAATAGAGTAGAATCACGGTTGAAATGTAGACTGAAATACGTAAGTCGAATTGAAACTTTGTTGTTATTTTACTCCATTATTATAAGCTCTTCAATTTCAATGTCTATTGACCAAACAGTGGAGTTTCTAGAAATAAAATTCTGTAGAAGAATGCAGATATAAACAGCGTCAGGCGTGACGTTGATCGGAGTGGAGGCTGGGGAGTAATAAATAACAAAGACCTTGTTTGTTACTTAAGAAACCAATTAATAGAATAATGTAAGGGTACAACTTGCCCAAGATAACACCACTGACATACATGACTGCTCAAGAGACCATCTACATGCTTAAATCAGTATTATATAATTTGAAGATATATTATTTATTACCTCTTGATCAAATTTTGATAATTGAAAATCAATTATTTCCATTAAAAGTAAATAATTTTTTACTGAGATTTTCTTGTTTATATTAATAATATTTAAAATTTTATTTTAAATATATTAGTTTTATATATATATATATATATATATATATGTGTGTGTGTGTGAGAGAGAGAGAGAGTTTGTAATATGATTTGTTTCATCTCTAAAGAGAGAATGTGTTTCAACATTCTAAGTTCTGTTTAGTTGCTTTTCTGTTTAATCATGCTTTCGTGGGTTTCGAATTTTAGTTTTTTTCCGTCCTCTCTCGTTTTTTTTTTTCTTTTTAGAAGTTACCGTTTTTTTTTCTGTTTTTTTTTTTTTTACTTATGTTGGTTTCATTTTTTCTATGGTTCTGGTTATGTTTCTTTGGTTATTTTGGTTCTTTTTGGAGAATGGGTCTCGATTCTATAGGTCTCTAGATTTTTGGGGTTGTCTCATAGATCATGATATCATTTTGCTTTCTAAGCATTATCAATGAAGTTAAAAAGAACATTTGCCTAAATTCTTAATAATACTAGCAATATATGGAGATATGGTTGTTGGGCTGTTTCTTTTTTTGTGAGGCTTAAATCCATAATGTTTTTGTGTGTGAATGACACATAATACATAATTATAATTAGGGTAAAAAGCTAATTCTAAGTGTGTGCAACCGTGAGAGCATTGGTGTGTGGAGAAGTATGTGAGCAACCGCTTTGAAGAAAAAAAGAGAAAGGTAATTTGTAGCTACTTCCTATAGAAACCTTGTTGGTTGTTTTTGAAGATCCAATGGTAAAATCTTGTCTGATCGAGCTACAATTTTTATTGAAGATTCCTCACTCATATTTCTTCAATTTGAACGGTGTAATTGTCTACTGGAGGTCTATAGAAGTGTCAGGAATTTTGTGAAGAGCTACTGTTGTCTGCAGGACGTTCCTATTACTGTCAGTCTTTGTTGTTTCGTAAATCCAACGGTGAAATATTCTCCAATTGTTCTGAAATTTTTACAGGAGTTTTATCACTCACAGTTCATTGTTTTGGACGGTCAGATTTGAGATCGGAGTTGTAGTTTGTTTCCAGAAAATTCAAGAATGTTGTCTATTTTTCTAGTGACGAGATTCTTGAACTCTTCCTTTTTAATTTCAATTTGTTGATATTTTTGGGCCATTGTTTGTGACCGTTTTAAGGATTAGGAAGAGTTGTATTGATATGTTTTGTGATTAATTTTGTGAGACTCATTGTATCTTTCTTTTGGTATTAGTGGAGTATTTACTGTCTTGTGGGTTTTTTAATCTCTATTGAGAGGTTTTTCCCACGTTAATTATTGGTGTTGATTTATTCTTCTGTTTTCGACTGCATATTGATTTTGTTTAGATTGATTGATTGCGTTTAGGGTGTTTCTATATTGTTCTGATAAAAGTGAATCTTATTGCTTCTACTGCCTGACTCCCATCAATGGTTTTGGTAAAAATCTCTAAAGAAGTGTATTTGACAAGTTTAAAATACTGTAAAAATTATCTACATGGTAGGATAATCTTAAGTAAGGGTGATAAACCATTAACTCGTCTTAAAGTGTGCAAAAAGTTGGATTTTATATGAAAATATTTGGAATTTTAAAAAGTCATTCTATTTAGTAAAGGTTTTTATGAGTTTACTTTTACGTCTCTTGAATATATGAAAAGAGTTTTAATAGTTGGGTCATGGAACTTGACTTTTGTAATACTTAGAGTGTTTGCTTGAATTGAAGACTTCGTGTTGCATCTATGAAGTTAACTAAAGTATAGTGTTGGTGAGGATCTATGAGTTTTCTCTTAAGTATTAGTAATCAAAAGTTATTTGTTTTCATTATTAGAGAGATTGATACCACTCTTGCTCATGATGATTGTATTATGAACATTTTTAGAGGGTTCTTTGCAAGAGTTCTTATAGATGTTGATATGTTAACTAAACTACCTAACTATACTTTGGTTGAAAGACCAGGTTTTGCTTTCATTATGGATATGGAGTATGAAAATTTGTCACCTTTTTGCTCTTTTTGCTCTTTTTGTAGGATGATTGTGTTTTGGCTAATTGCAGAGGGCAAAAAGATAACGTTCAAATTCCTACTATTCAAGCTAAAGAAGGAATTCCTATCAAGCAAACAAAAAGAAAGATTCTAGTTCTGATGCTCTTAGAGAAGCTACTTTCCTTGAAAAATCTAAATTTGGTGCTATTCAAGAAGATGTTATGTATGAAAAATTTAATTCTGATGCTTTTCAAGAAGGTACTAGCCATGAAAAATCTGATTCTATTGTTTTTGTTAATAGGGGTTTTGACTTGGTTTGCAAATATGCCTTCTTTGGAGAGTATTCATGAATATGGTGAATTGTATATCTGATGAAGGTAATCAAGTTGTTGACATTTTAAATTTGCTATTAATGTTTAGATGGTTGAAAATGACCAGGTTTGTTCTAATACTAGGGTATGGGATATAGCTCAACCTAAGGTTTCTGAGTTGTATTTGCAAAATCAAACATTCTCAAATTGTTTGTGGTAATTATTTTATAACCATCGTGAGCTATAAGGATTATTAGAACAAAAATCCAACACCCTATAATTTTGATTAAGTGTTGAAAACCACATAGCATAAAACATGATCATGGACTGTTTATAAGACGAATGGTTTCAACAATAGATCATATAAGACACAAGTGTTTTGCCTGCCAGATGATATAACATTGTTTAGTCTTTCTTTACATTTGATAAAATGTGTACATATAAACACTACGTCCATATTCTAAGCTAACATCATATTACATGAATATACATACATGTGCTTATTCTATGTTACAGGAATGTTTGTTGCTTCCATCTGACTAAAGAGACTCATTCAAGTTCAAGTCCAAGTCAAAATCGAGATCTCTTGGAGCACGAGCTAAAGCTGCTTCCTTCAACAACTTCTTGACATAAAGAACATTTCAACTCTAGTTCAGCTATCTATCTTGTATACTGTGCACCTTTATCATGAATTGCTGCAAAAGGCTATGCTACCTAAAGAGATGAGTATTGTTAGCAATCAAGGATTTTAAGTAAAGAAGGAGTACATATAAAGTTGCATAGAGTGCATTTAATAAAAAAACTTCAAAAACTTGTTAGCATATATTTTACTTACAATGGCAAGTGCAACTCCTACAAATATAACAAGTAATAAATATCGTTATTTTACAAAAGGACTTGTGCAATACACAAAAATAATTATAATTATAATAAAATTAGACCAAAAAACAATTCCACAGTTTGAGTGTTTGTAAGAGAAAATAAATTATTCAAAAACAAATAAAATATTTTTTTAGATTTTTGTCAAATCTTAGATATCAAAAAATGGTTAAGGATAGATGATATAAATATTGTTAGGGTTAAACTTCACCATACCTCATTCTCATGCATAAAACAATTACCTTCTTACCTTCTGAATGTCAGTGTCAACCCACAACAATATATAAACATTAATTTCTTAGGTCAATGAGTCTAAGCTCCCCTATTAATGGTCAATTCCCATATAGAAAAGACTTGTTTTTGTCACAAGAGTTTAAGACAACAAATAAATCATGCTCTATTCCTAGATATTAGATTTCATTAGGTATTTTAATTCAAATCTTGATTACAAATGATATTTTTCAATATCTTAAGAATCAAAGTGTCAAGTCATGAATCAACATAATAGACGTTAAACATAGAATTAAAATACTGACATTGAAAGGAAAAGTCATATATATAAAATTAGTCTTCATTACATGGAGTTTGGTAGGTTACATCTAACCCCAACAACAATGGATTTAGTTCTTTATAGTCATGAGAACCCTATACATATAAGATGAACAGTGGAAGAAGAAGATGATTACACCGATGAACCCTAAAGCTACCTACAAGACTAACTCTTTCTCCTATCGGTCCATGTATCTAAACCCCTAACATCTAGACTCATTAAATAAAAAATTTACAACATCCGTGCTCGATCTAACTTCAGTTGTGTTAGGCTCAACTTTCCCTGTAGGGGTCCATGGCCCAACTCATGCCCGACTCAACTCCAATGGCACTGGGCACGACTTCGCTGCATAACTTCTCTTTTATGCATCCTCCTTCGTGGGCTTTAGTCCTTTTCCTTTGAATTCAGTGCTTCCTATTCACTTTTTAGGCAAAATAAGGAAAAATAGTGTAACTTTTCATTATTATACTCAAGTAATAAATTATTAATAAAAAACCTAATAAAATAAATAAATAAGGGTTCAAGTTGACAAAAAGTTGATTTCATGGTAAAAATTGGTTCTAAAATATGATAAAAATAAATGTTATTAAACTCCCCCAAACATAGAACCTTGCTTGTCCTCAAGCAAAGGTAGCTTGACATAGATCAAAATTATTGACCAACAATGTAAGAACTCAAAGACAAACTCACACCATCACTTCAGATATCAGATATATATGCTCCGGCTCAAATCAATCACAGAAAGGAAGATGTTTCCCTATTAAGAATTCGTTATGGTGCTCACAATGTAAATATAACAGATGATATTGTGCAACATATTGGACAACTAAAGGTATCATGTCTCACCAAAATAAGTGTTTCACTCAAACACAATAGTGTCTCAATAGTATATGTGTCTCTCTTCTACCACTAATCTCCCACAATCTCACTTTTCTTTTCATTTTAAGAGTCAATTTTCAAAAGCATGTAACATCTAAAGAACATTTATTGGATTGTAATGTGGTTGGGCTAAGAAAGAAATTGGTTTTTCTAGATAATTAAAATACTTCAAGCAAAGAGAGCAATTTAATCAATTCAAAATCTCATAAATTTCTACTCTCTTTTATTTCAGAACCAGACTTTTATCACAATATTAACTTTTTGCCAACATTTATTCACAAAATATATATTTTTTATTTTACGTTATTGAAAGCATGAAAAATCTCTAACCTTTTATGAATTACACTTTGTATCCCCTTGCATAACTTCCTACAAACTTGAATCATATTAAGGATCATAATCTCCTTGGTCTCTCTACTCAAAGTGAGGTAGTCAATTCATTACTACAAGGGTAAAGGTTCAAGGATTAAAAAGAACTTCTTTTAAAACACAAAGGTTTTATCTTATGTAAACAAGGTTAACTATTTGGTTCAGGCTAAAATGAAATAACAAAAATTTGTCTTGATCATTTGTAAACGTGTAGATGAAGAAATTAGCAAAGAAACTCAAACAAAGTCAATTATGAGTAAAAGTGATAATACTTATTGTTGATCCCATTAGTTGCAACATCATATATGCCAAATACACTTTTCATCACAAAACACACAAGCAACCACAAACTAAATTATCAACAAAAACCACATAATCAACTCACAAATTTCAAGAAGCAACAAGACAAAATTTTCTCATTAGAAATGGGTAAAATTTTACTTCAAGTCATTATCAATTGCATCATAATTGACATATAGCCAAGTTACACAAAAAAAAAAAACAAAACAAAAAACAAAAAATTTAAAATCAACTTACCCAGTAATCACCTAGATGTCGGTGAAAATTTGTTCATCCTCCTCAGCATCATCTCCTACATCATCATTTGTAGACTCACCCCCTCCACCAAAATGGTTTTGGTCCCCAGGGCAAGCAATATATGTTGTGAACTCCTCAATTGAATGCACATGGAAAGCTAATGGGCATCCCGATCCATATAATGAGAGTCCCTAAAGGGTGTCAATAACCATCGTCTAAGCCTTGCCGACCATGTGCAGGGAATCATCAAAATGTTGCATAGAAGCATCAAAATGCTCCCTGGTCAAAACGGTGGCCACTGGGGTCTTCTCGGTGGTGGTGCTAGTGTCACTGGCTCTTCTTCAGTCAGACAATATAACGAATGTAGTTCATGTCAATTGTCTAGTGAGGGTGCTCAAACAATGGGAGTGAGACATCCATTCTAACTAGAATGCACAAGTGAGTAATCAAAGAGGTATGTCCCAGACCAGTAGTTCATGGCATATTGACACATTGAAGTATCTCTTAGGCAATGTGTTTCCCCACATTCATCGTCCTACCAATCAGGGTGTTGAGCATAATCAAGGGTCTGCTCTCAGTGATGTTAGACACATGGGAGATTGGAGAGATCTTTGATTGAATGATGGTTACCCAAATCCTGGCTAGAGAGTTCAAGTTTATCCTCGTAATGAGGAGTGGTTGTTATTACCTGTTTCTAACAAAAGTTCCTCTTGGGGCACAAATAGTCTACTTAGTCTCCTAATAATCATTATCACATTTACCAATAGAGCATGTTGGCATGGTCGGTCTCCAAAGTGGTCCTCAAACCAATGAAAGAATTAATAATGGCAACATCAAAAGGAATTTTCTTGCCCCTCACTTAGCTGTGTATGTGGGGAACTCCTGTTCTTCAGTCATAAAATTTCCACTTTTTCCTAACCTCAGATTAACCTTTATGTCCATGATCAGTCTCCAATTTTCCACAAAGGTATGTTGCTTTTCATGCTATTTGGAGAGGAATTTCTTAGAATATAATTGTCCCTTCCTCTTATGGCCTCTAGAGAACTGTCCTTCCACATTCTTTTGTTTCTCAATCAGGAGGAAGACATCCTGAAAAATCAGTCCAAACAACCACCATAAAGAGAATAGGAGCAATTCAATTAGCATAATCAACTATTGGACATTATTCATAGCAAAGCAGAACACAAAAACACCAAAATTTCAAAATCTGCAAGAGCTTATCTGGGCTCAATGAAGTTGTGTCAAGCTTAGCGAACAAACCGTGTGATTCTGGCCAAGCGGGATCGAGCGCAATGAAATTGAGTAGAGCCTTGTTGTCACGAAACACGAAAAGCCTTCTCTCTGATTTTAGTAAATTACTTGTGTATTTCAGTAAACTGTTCTTTTCTATTTTCTGTTCTCTATTTTGTTTCAGTTGATTGTTCTTTGTCTAGAATTAATTGATTCTTTGTTATGCACTTCTGAATCACATTGTTGATTGTTTCAATAAAGAACTTTCATTCTACACTTTAATACTTTCCATCTTTTGCGAAAATTTTTGAAAGTTCAATTCACCCCCCTCTTGAACTCGACCTAAATTTGTTTACAGAAACATGTTCGCTCTTGAAATAAAAAAAAAGCAAGTTAAATTGTGGAATTTGGTAATAGATGAAAGACAAAGACTATAATTCCAATGCCTAGGATTCAATAATCACTACCCAAACGACAATTAAAGCAAGAAAATTTAAACATACATGCATACCTAGTAGTGATTTTAAACGAAAATTGTGAATTGCAATGTAGCTTAGAGAGAGTTGAGAGAATGAGAAGGAGTGCAATGGATTGATTAGGGCAATATTAGAATGGGTCAAGAATGCCATGTGAACGGGGAGGTGTGGTTACTGAGGAAATGTGAGAATGACACAAACCGTCTAGGTTTTTGGGTTTAAAAACCAAAACTATTGACTCGCCCTGGGATTAACATGTGTTGGGTTAGGCTTGAATGCACTATAAAATAAAGTTATCATTCTTATCAAAGGATTTGTGCAATATAAAATAATAACTACAATTATAATAAGTTAAAATTTAGGAACAATTTCATAAATTAATGATAAGTGGAAAAATTAGAAAAATAATTAAAAGAATAATTTATGATTTTACCAACACTTGAATGCAGAAAAAGAATTAGCAATAATATGATCAACTTGTCACGATTAAGTTTCTCCAATCTTCACTCTCACTTAATAAAAATATTTTCTTTCTTTCCTATCATTAATCATTGTCAACCCACAAAATTACTCACCCCCAATGTCTCAACAGATGAATCTAAAATTATTTATTAACTGTCAATTGCTTGATCAATTATATAAATGAATCTTGCCTTCTCACAAGGATATTAAGACAAGGATTGAATCACGTTCTCTTTATAAGGGTTTAACCTAACCCCAACAATAGAGAATTTAGTTCCTCATAAACCTGAGGATACCAAACCTATAGAGTACTGAAATAAGAGGAAGAATCCACATAAAATCCTAAGACAACATTCCAAGACTGAATTTCAAGCTCCAATAGCCTAAGATGTCTAACTTTAATATGAGCAACTATTAAATAAACTTGCATTTTCAACGCTCACGCCTAGCTCAGGTCAGTTGTGTCGGGCGCCACTGGATTCTAATACTGTTTTAACTCTGGACCCAACCTGCATCGAGCCCATGTGATGTGCAGTGAACACATTTCTCTGGAATTCCTATCGGGTCCTCTCATGTTGGGTACAACTTTCCAACGTGAGACTTGACTTCTTTTACTTCAATCTTCTCTTTTCTATCACTCTTTCAGGTTTTCCATCTCTATCTTCTAATCCAATACTTTTTTGTTCAAAATTAACCCAAAATACAAAAATTACCAATTAAATTATTTTTCTAACTCTCATAATCAAATATTAACAAAATTCAAATAAAATTGAGAATTAAGAAGATTTTTAAGTATAGAGACAGTTGAATTTAGTCATAAAATAGCTCAATAATATCATGTAAATCAACTCTATCAAACTTTCCCAAACTTAGAACCTTGCTTGTCCCCAAGGAAAGGTAACTTGACACTGATAACAATTATTCCACAATGATACAATAACTCAAAACTAATTCACCAATCATATCGTAATTCAATCAAGCATGTTTCTCCTAATTTGAATTCATGAATGGACAATTATATGTTATCCATTCTCAGTTATGATAGTCTAATGTAACTCTAACAGGTAATGCATACAAGTTTTCACACAACTCGCCAAAAGTATTTCACTCAAGCATACTAAGATCTCAAGGTTAAGTTATCTGAAAGTCAATCACATAATAAAACAATCTAGAAATAATATATTGAACGAGAAGAAATAATTCATTCAAGAAAACAATTTTCCAGAAATGCAATCAATTATACAACAATCACAACTTACAGGAAACACTCAAATAGAATCAAGAACTGAAACAGTTAATTGATCAAATAAAAAAATAGTTTTAGAGAACATAATATAACACCAGCAGAATGAACAGTCAATTGAGAGCGATGGACAATTTATTGAGTGAGGGACGACAAATATAAAGGCGTTTAAGAGGAGAGAAAAAGAGAACAAGAACACCAAGATTTATACTGTTTCACCCTTCCTCAAGGGCTACGTCCAGTCTTTTTCCAACAAGCAAAGAGTTTCACTAAAAAGATCACCAAAATCAGTTCAATACAACACAAATACCCTTGCTCCCAGCAAGTCAACATTTCACCCAGCAACACACAGCCCACTGCACACCATAACAGTTGTAAATCAGTGCAGAATCCTACTGCACCACCGAAACTACACACCCTATGCAATATGGGAACCAAACTTACTAATACAAATCACAAAACCTATGTAACTTGCAACCACACCGCTCACAATACAAGAATTATCAAGAGTAGTACTAAACTAGCAATACTTCTACACAAAATAGATTACAAAAGGATGAAAAATAGTGTAGAAGACTTAGCTCTGGTGCAGAACCAAGAATTGTACGAAACTCACTAATGCAAAGCTCCAAGATTAAGGTTCTTGAGGTTTTTCTTGAAGTAAATTGAATGTAACAAGTTCTCAAAGTGTACGCACATTTTTCTCTCTTAGAAAATCACAAAATGATCAGTCAAATGTCTTAGGTACTTATGAAAACACGTGCTCCTCCTTATATAAGAAAACTGGTTTTTTAAATCTGTCAAAAACTAAATCAATTGTCTCAATCATTCAATCGATTGATTTTTCTGTGACTTAGAAAAAATTCCAGTAAGTTGATTTCTAAAAAACAATTTACTGATTTGCTCTCAAAATATTTTTTTCAAAAAATCTATTAAACCTAATTTTAGAACCACTTAATCATTTGTAAAAAAAAAATAATTTTACGCGCATTCATTTGAACCCTTCCAAGTCCATAATGTCAAAACCTTCCCAAAACCTCAAAACTGTATTATTTCTCAAAGCCAATCCGAAAAACTACAACTCATTTTGGGAACTAAGCATGCATTTGTCGCTACTGTTGATGCATGGTAGCAATATGCCAAGCATTCCAACCACACCAAAAGCCAATGCGAAAACCAATGCTCATGTTGGAACTCCACATGCATTTGTCACGACTGTTTGATGCACATTGCTAAGTGTGTTAATGCCACCCTCAGGCCCATCAACCATCACCATAGCCCTTTCTGGTTCTGATGTTTGTCCCTTCATTCCTCTTTGGGTATTGCTCTGTGGTGCTGCCTTTGTTATCTTTGTTGTCTTTTCCATCAGGCCATTGCTTATGGCTATGGCTAACCATTCCCTGGAGGATGAGCCAGTGAAGGAGGTATACATATGCGTCACATTGACTCTGGTTTTGGCTTGTAGTTTTGTCGCGGATGCTATTGGAATCCATCCCTCTGTGGGGCTTTTGTGGGTGGTACTGTTATTCCCAAAGAAGTTTCTTTTCTGGGGTGTTGACGGAGAGGATATAAGACCTTGGATTTTGTCTTTTCTTGCCACTTTATTTTTGTGTCCAGTAGCTTGAAGACTAAGTTGACAACTTTAAGGGAGGAAAGTCTTTCTTGGGCAATGATAATGCTTGTTATATTCAGCGCTTGCTTTGGGAAGATGGTTGGCACTACTGTTTGTTTCATTACTATATAAGTAAATGGTGACTGAGCATCCCTTGTTTGAGTTCTGATTGGTATGGATGTTGTAAAGCCAGAGACTAATATCTGACTTTTTACCATGGAATTGAAACACGCATTAGGAGAAGTAGAACTTAAAGAAAGAATTGGAAATAGAGATTTGTACTTGGCAGAGAGGGAATAAATTTAATGCAAAGATGTGGAGTCGTTAATTGGCACTTAATTTAAAAAAAAGCGTAATACATCTTTGAGTGTTGTATAATTTTTTGAGTTATTAATAATAGCATGTGGTTGGGAAGAGGCAATGTCACATGGTTGTATTGCATGTTCAACTCAACTATGATTCTCCAATCATGAAAAAGGAATAAATTGACATAAGACAGAGGGTAGTGTGATTTTAGGCTTGGAATGCTTTGGGCACCAAAAAAATGGAATATAAAATAAGTATATGAATATGAAATAACGTGTAGGTGTAGGCTATTGCTAAATCATAAAGCCCATTTTTCATTTCTAGTATTTTTCATTTAGTTATCTCAAATTTTTTATTTGTTAATTACCATTTCAATTTCTTATGTCTATCATTTTTTTATAGATTTAAGGCTATTTCGTTTTGTTTTTTTTTTTTTTTCTCTTTTCTTTCTTTTCCTATATTTTCAATAAAATCTCATTTTTACTAAAAATATATTAAAGTTAAATTTTTCTCATACTTTATTTAAA
>Ga0099825_1005574_pt1 | contig 16091 bp, 10 predicted proteins | sample SiratroredBW_FD_76838 | JGI IMG/M metagenome (GOLD analysis project Ga0099825, IMG submission 76838) | Root nodule microbial communities of legume samples collected from California, USA - Siratro red BW | ecosystem: Host-associated > Plants > Roots > Nodule | place: USA: California | collected...
CCATATTTACTATTTTTATTATCAGTAAAAAAGCGTATTCTCCCATATTTACTATTTTTATTATCAGTAAAAAAGCGTATTAAAATGAAACACTTTTAAGATGCTACATCAAGATATATATTTGGAGGTAAATTGGGTCTCTAACCCCTAAAACCTCAAATATTAATATCAACCATCTATTTCCGAGTCTAATTAAACATAAACATACAAGATTCATCTTTTCATAGGATTAACGAAACTAATATAAAGGGACCTTACATTATGGTATTCAACTCCGAAAAATATCTTTGCACTTTTTGGAGAATTGCGTGTTTTGATGCAAGTTGGAAAGTATCAAACTGCATTGAATGTGGTTCGGATAAGGAAGAAGATTGATTGCATGAATAAAGGGTTTAGGTTTCTAGAATGGTGTTTGGTTTAGAACGGATTAAAATTGACCTCCTAGAATAGTGGTCAGATCTAAACAGTTTTTTGTTTTACATTTTTCAAATTTTAAGTTTGGTAGCAGATTCTGTTTTTCAACATATTTTTGTTTTACGATTATGTTTAAATTTCAGTTTAGATTAATAAAACGTATCCTTGCACCCAAATATATCTAGAAAGTGGTATTAGAGCTCTTAATTCTTAAGGGCCTGTGTGTGAGGTGTGAGGTGTGAGAGATCAGTGAGACCCGAGTGACGAGTATTTTGAAAAAGGGTAAGATATGGCCGGAAATTTCATGTCAACTCTACCAGTTTTATCAAGTGAAAACTTTGAGATATGGTCTGTCAAAATAAAGTCTTATCTAGAAGCAAGTGATTTGTGGGATGTTGTGATGTTTGAAATCCAGCCACTTCAAGAAGATCCAACTGTAGCTCAAATCAGAAATTACAATGATGAAGCAATGAGAAGATCGAAGGCCAAGACCTGTATTCACTCTGATGTTTCTGATATTGTATTCACTAGAATTATGGCATGGGATACTCTCCACGAAGCGTTTCTAGAGAATGAAAGAACTCGGCAGATGCAAGTTCTCAATCTCAGAAGAGAATTTGAGAGGCTGGAGATGAAAGAGACCGAGACTATCAAAGAATATTTTGATAGACTCTTGATCGTGGTAAACAAAATTCGTTTACTACGTGAAGATTTGCCTGACAAAAGAATTGTAGAAAAAGTGCTGGCGAGCCTCCCTGAGAGGTTTGAAGCAAAGATTTCTTCACTTGAAGATTCTAGAGATCTCACGAAAATCTCATTAACTGAGTTGATGAACTCTCTGCAAATCCAAGAGCAAAGAAGAATGTTGAGACAAGAGCTGTCAAGCACTAAAGGAGCTTTTCTAGAAAAGTCACAACCGAGTTTCAAAGCAAAGAAGAAAGGCTGAAAAAATGACAAGAAAAGTGATGAGGATGACAATGACGAGAAGGAGAAGTACTCAGCATGTCAACACTGCAAAAAAACTTCTCATCCACATTGGAGATGTTGGTGGAGACCCGATGTGGTATGTAGATCCTACAATCAAAAGGATTATGTAGAGAAGGTATGCAAAAGAAAACAACAAGAGGTGCAAATTGCTCATGAGACTGTTGACGAGAAGGAGGAGCATCTTTTTGTGGTGACTTGCTTTGCTAGTGACATCACTAGTGAAACATGGTTGGTTGATAATGGATGCACTCATCACATGACACATGATAAAGACATATTTGTAAAGCTAGACAAAACCCATTTTTTGAAAGTCAGAATTGGGAATGGAGACTATATTGAGGTCAAAGGCATAGGTGATATTGTCATTGGTTCTGGCTCAGGTAAAAGAATAATATCTGATGTTCTATATGTTCCTGAAATTTATCAAAATCTGCTAAGTGTTGGGCAACTTTTAGAGAAAGATTATACTGTTGTGTTCAAAGATAAAACTTGTGAAATCTTTGATAAAGACATTACATTGATGTCAATAAAGATGAAGGGCAAAAGCTTGTCGACAAACATACAAATCGACTTAGCTTATTCCTCTGCGGCCAGAGTTGGGAATTGGGAGAAAGCAAAAGCAGTTGAGAAAGCAAAGAAGAAGAAGAGAATGAAAAAGCGGTTGGAGAAGAGACCTCGGACTGTGAGAAGGTTTATGTGGTTGGCATTGAAGGAAAAACCCGAGAAAACAAATGATGAGAAGAATGTTGGTGCGGTTGGACTTGATGATGCTATTAAGAAGGAATCGGAAACCAAGGCTTCAGTGTTAATGACCACTCCTAGTTCGGGAAGATTTTCAAATTCTAGGTTGAGGAAGTTTCCTACGAAGTTGAAGGATCTTCTGGCTACGGGGATTCTTGACAGATTGACAGTGAGGTATATCAAGGGATCAAAGGCACGAAAAAATAGAGGAGTGTTGGAGAATTGCGTCTTCTGATGCAAGTTGGAAAAGTATCAAATTGCATTGAGTGTGGTTCGGACAAGGAAGAAGATTGATCGTGTGAATAAAGGGGTTTGGTTTCAGAAGATTGGTTGTGTGAATAAAGGGATTAGGTTTCTAGAATGATGTTTAGTTTAGAACGGATTAAAACTGACCTCCTAAGAATAGTGGTCAGATCTGAACAGTTTTTTTGTTTTACGTTTTTCAAATTTTAAATTTGGTAACAGATTCTGTTTTACTGACAGATTTTTGTTTTACGATTATGCTTAAATTTCACATTAATGAAACTTATCCTTGCACCCAAATATATCTACACTTTTTAATAATTACTTTTAATCACCCATTTAGCCATTGAGCCTCTTGCAGTTATGATTTGTTACCATCAGCAGCCCCTTCCTGATTGGTTTTCAACTTGCATTTTTCACTGCCCTGTTCTTGTCTTCATCACCCTTGTTTTCAGAATCATTTACATATCTTGCAGGTGTAATGTTTTGTTCGATGTTCTCCTGCTTCCTTATCCTCTTACATAGCACTTGCTTTCTCTTCTTATACAATATCAGTTGGTCATTTATTGGAGTGAAGATATGCAAAATATCTCCCGTATATAGTCCTAAAAACGCTCAATTTGTTGTTTTCGACTGAGTAAAGATAAACAGAAACATGACCAAGATTGCTAAGCTTGCATGCAGTATACGTTTTCCCTCATAATCATATCAACTCTGAATTAGATAAAATTTACAAGCCCTCCCTACTACTATTACGTGCTAAATTAAACAAAAATAGAGAGAGAAAGAGCAAAAATTATTTGATTAATACAGGAGGGAATTGAATATTATATTTAAAAATTTTGAAATTATTCGACCATCTGAATGCAAAGTTGTCTCTATAGCAATGTAAAGGTTGAGCAAAATAGTCATGTCTGCGTAGCTTTTAATCTACGGACATAGATTTTTAAAGAAAGTTATTTTTTTTTGGTATTCATCGTATACCTTCCCCATATATGTGAAGGCCAGCTATACTAATATCAATAAAATACTAGAAACATATTCTTTTGCATATCCTTTTAATATATTTTGATTTGTTAAAATTTACTATAATAATTACGAAATTTTATACATCTAATATTTTATTTTATTTAATAGATTTTTGTCATGATTTTGTAACTTTTAAGATAATCAGTTAGTAACAGTTCTCGTATAATAAATTTCCAACATGGGTTGCATTTGTATGTAACCCTCGTAAAGCCAATGCTGAAGCTCTAATATGGACGATTATCAAGCAAACAAGATCATAAATATCAGATACCAAGAAACACTTCACCCTTATGCCTACAAAAAAATATTTATTTGCTAGGAGGCTTCGTACACTTGACTGCTATTTTAATTTATCATGTTTGGAAGTGGAAGATAGTGGATGAAATTTAGGAAAGCACTGAACAATCAAGTATAAGATATTAGAATCAGCAAGATACGGTGCTTTGATCAATAATTATTATAGTACACATTACTAAGGCACGCTCTATTGAGAAAATCCCCAAATTGTATTTTGAAGGGATTGAAACCTTTGAACTCTATAAAAGCCGTTGCCCCAAGAAGCAGTTGGCATAGAAGCAGCCTAAATCTTCTACCAGCAACTCCTTAGATATTGGCAATTCAATACAAAATGGCATTGAAATCATCACTCTTGTGCTTAGTGTTGTTAGCACTAGCAAATGGTTGTTATGGTGGACAAATTGCTATCTACTGGGGCCAGAATGGCAACGAGGGCACACTTGGGGAGGCTTGTGCCACAGGGAACTATGATTATTTGATCCTAGCCTTTTTGCCAACCTTTGGCAATGGCCAAACTCCTATGATTAATCTAGCTGGTCATTGTGACCCTTATAGTAATGGGTGCACTGGCTTGAGTTCAGACATCAAATCTTGTCAAGCCAAAGGCATCAAGGTGTTGCTCTCTTTGGGAGGAGGTGCTGGAAGCTACTCCATTGCATCCACTCAAGATGCAAGCCATGTAGCCACTTACCTTTGGAACAACTTCTTGGGGGGAGAGTCCTCATCTCGCCCTCTTGGCCCTGCTGTTCTTGATGGCATTGACTTTGACATTGAAGGTGGATCAAACCAACACTGGAGTGATCTTGCTAGGTTCCTAAAAGGGTACTCAAAGGCCAAGCAAGGCCAGCAAGTGTACATAACTGCAGCTCCTCAGTGTCCATTTCCTGATGCTTGGATAGGAAATGCTCTCACTACAGGTCTTTTTGACTATGTTTGGGTGCAATTCTACAACAACCCTCCTTGCCAATACACTTCTGGGGCAGTTAGTAACCTTGAAGATGCATGGAAGCAGTGGATTTCAGGTATTCCTGCTAACAAGATATTCTTGGGGTTGCCAGCTTCTCCACAGGCTTCAGGGAGCGGCTTCATTCCTTCTGCTGATCTTCTTTCCAATGTGCTTCCAGCCATTAAGGGTTCTGCTAAATATGGAGGTGTTATGCTGTGGTCTAGGTATTATGATGCTCAGAGTGGATATAGCTCCTCCATCAGGAGCCATGTGTGATATCCAATAGCTCCTCATTAACTATATATTTATAGATGTCAATTAGATATTGACATCAGAAAAAAAAAATATAATTTCAGCAGTCACATATTGTATGGTATTATGTCCTGTGAAATATGTAGATTTTCTTACATTTGATTGTGAAATATATATATATATATAGACAAGCAATGAATAGCAACTGGTGCTTAACAACAAATTAACTTTGAGAAAGAAAAGTGAAAAACAGATAATCGTATGTACAAAATATAGTGTTAAAACAGCTAGTTTATAGTTGATAGAGCAAGGGTTTTCCCAAGACAAAACATTGGAAATTTATTATGTGGGAAACAAAACTATGTTAAGGATGTGTTTTGATTTGGGATAAAAGTGTAAATAAAAAAAAATAATAAAATTGGAGTAAAATATATGCTTTCTTCTTAAATCTTCAAAATATGTCAAGAAAAGAATTTCACTATCCCACTCCTCCATTTAAAAAAAAATAATAATATTTTATTTATTAAAAATTGGGCTTTCCACTCTTTTCATTTCTCTTGTACAGTCAATGCTTGGATATAAGTAGGCTCTATTACTTTCTACCTACAACATTGACAGACTCTATTACCTTCTACCTACAATATTAAAACAATAAAATTACGAATCTTCTTTTATTGTTTATTTTAATCATCTCAATCTAATATAGAATCTCTAATTTAATTTAAGTTTTTAAAAGTGTTTCACATTTCATCACATTACGTCTAGACTCATTTTTAAAGTGAAATAGACTTAAGTATTTCTAAAAATGCTCTTATAAATTAATTTAAATTCATTCTCCTTAACATTTTCTAAATCATATTTTTAGTGTTTATAATATTATGATAAAATATTCCATTTAGAAGATAAATGAGATAAATAAAAACTTTAAACTCATTTGTTTTTAAAGTTTGGATTAGAAGTAATAATAATTCTCTTATATATGAATTAACTCTAAACTCATCATATATTACATCTTTCAAGTTAACTACACACTCTTCTATATATCTTAACTTGAAGAGTTCAATAATTATTTTATTATAATTTTTTGGCAGTTAAAAGCTGTTAGAAATTATACATCTAAAAGTTTTTATTGATTATTAGTTCGTACCTAATTTACTTACAAGATCTAGGTAAATTGACTTTTCTCTTTTGAAGAAAATGAAATAAATTTATAGGTATACCAATAAATTATAATTAAATTATATTAATGAACATAGATTATTATTATTAATATATGTAATATGTTTGAAATAGATTACATTAATTACATTATTTCATTTTTAAAATAAGCTATTTTAAAAATATAAAATAAATATTATATTTAAATATTTATTATTTATGAAAAACGAAAGAAAAAAAAATAGTAGAGAAGATTCTAGGCGATATCAGAAATATTTTCCAACAAAAAAAATGTCTCCAACATATCACTAATTAACTAAAAAAAATGGATATGGTAGAGGAGAATGAGAAACATAAAGGAAAGAAAAAAAAAGTTATATATTGAGTGCACCAAATCTGTGTGTGGAAGATATTATTGAAAACTAATGTAATTAGATTTGGAAAATATCTATTAGTAATTTTAGTTATAAAAATTGATGGACAACCATTTGAGATATCAAATACCAAGCCTTTCATAAGAAGTATGTCTAGAAGAAGGAATTTGGAAGAAAACTATAAGAAGATTATTCCTTTATCGAAAGTAGATTATTAAAATTTCCATTCTTCTCAATTGTGTAAAAATGTATAGAGTAGTGTAGAATTTTATTTTAGGCCACATATTTTAGGTTAAAGTAGTATACGAATTTTAATTTTTGTCCTTGTATTTGTGCTAAGGTTTTATAGAAGAACAAACTCTAACCCTAACTAAGGTTAACACTCAAGTTAACCCTACCTAGGGTTGGTGCTCAAGCTAGGACTATGTGGGGTCCCATAGAGCCCACGTTAGGGCTAGGTGGCACCTCATGCTTTCCATCACTATAAGAAATTCTTGATTTACGTACGGATTTATTTATAAGTAAATTTAGCATTACATACGAATTTTACATACAGATTTATTATATACGAATTTTACATACAGATTTATTACATATGATTTATTAGCTACAGATCCAAATTCGTATGTAATTACCTACGAATTTTATATACGAATTTATTATATATGAATTTACATACGAATCCAAATAGATAAGTAAATACCTACGGATTTTTTTATAGATAATATTAATAATTAATTTTATTAAAATTATAATTATTATTAACATTAATATTAATTTTTAATATTATTACTAATTATTATTATTAATTACATTAATATTATTATTATTAATAAAAAATAATAATATGATTAAAATTGGTAAAAATAAGTGTTATTAACTTATATTATTAATATTATATTTAATTTAATTTTTATTACTTTGATTATTATTATATTATTACAGTTAATATTATTACTATTTATTAATATGCTTAATAATAATAATGTTATTAATAATATTATTATTTTAATTATTATTATTATTAATATCATTAATAATATTATTATAATATTATTATTTTTAATATTAATATTAATGTTATTAAGAATAATAGTATTAGTATTATTAATATTTTTATACTGGTTCACTCTTTCTTAAAAAGTTACATCCAGTTTTTTTGCAACCTTTGCAAATATTTCACTAAAAAACACAAAGTACAATATACAATACACTAAGATACAATCTTACACCCTGCAAGACCTAACAAAAACATGTGCAAGACCCAGCTACGCCCCTACAATTAGAAACCATATCTAATTGTAGATCAAGATACAATACAAACACTTAAAATTAAAATAACAATGAAATAGTTGGTTGAAAATGTTGCAAAAAAAAATCCTGACTCAAGCATAATATGAGAATCATTGCCGATCAATCATAGGGAGGAGAAGGATGTTTTATGAATTATCTTCTTTGATTCTTAATCACAAACTTTCACAAAACTCAACAAAATTGTGTGTATTTGAAAATTCAACCTCTTTGTAACTTTCTGAAATCTCTAAAACTTGTATTTCCTTTCTTCTTTTTAGAACTCTCATGAATTGTTTAAGCATATTTTTTAATAAAAATAATCAATTAAAAATATATCTGAGTCGATTTATTTTACTAAAAGTATTTTTAACAGAAATAATTCTTTTAAAAATATTGATAATACATTTTTTATGTTTGCAACTTATTAACAAAACAAATTTAATTAACTTATCAAGTATTTTTAGAGCAAACTTCACTTATTATGACTCTTAGAAGTGAATCAACACACACTAATATCAAACATTAATATCAAATTTTTCAAGATTCTTCATGATTTTCTATCACTTGATTTCATAACGTATCTTCATCATTATTGCCAATAACACTTTTACAAAACAACAAAGCAATACAAAAATTATACATGAGCAATAAGTTAGTGAATGTAATACAACTTGCAGCTTGTTTTGTTTTAGTGTTTGTCTTATAATTATTTTTTTCAGCTTTTGTCACTCAACTGCGTGACACTTTTCTTTTGCGTCTTGTTCGTTATCTAGTGAGGAGTCATTCTTAGTAAGATTCTTTTCTTCTCCAATTGGTTATCTAAAAAGTTAGACAACCTTTTATTAAAAAAATTACAAATCAGAGACTCATTCTATCTTAAGAAGCCAATAAAATTAAATCAAGAAAAAGAGTAAAATTAAAAATGTTAAACTTATGAGATTAAAACTGTGACAAACTGTAATAAATGTTTTCAAAACTCAAATCAAGAAATTAAAGTTATAAAAATAGTAGGCAATCAAAAGAATTCTAATATTAGTTTTAGAGTAAATTACAAAAGAAAACAAATTCTAGAGTACTTCTAGTAACTGTCCTTCTTATATTTATGCAATTTTTTCTACATTTGGCTATGACAAAAAAGGTTCTTCTATCATAGGGTAAGGAAGAGAGGGCAAAGTTTTCAATGGTGCGATGTAAAGTGAGGGTGTGAGTGGGCAAAGGGTTACCCATTCCTTTTTCTTTTACTTTTTGGAAGAAACTAGGAAACCAACCATGCAATTTTTTTCATTTAGATACGAAAGTAAGATCTGTACATAAGTTTTCATTTATAAAAATTCATTCAATGCTTATTTATTTATAAAAAAATAAATCAGTAGGTCAACCCTACATTAAAATTGGTATGTTAAATTCATATATAATTCATATTTTATTTAAATTATATACTTTTTTAAATTGTCCTCAGCTATGTTATTTATTGAGGTTGTCCTTTTTTTCAGGCAAGCTGATTTTTTATTTTTTTTTGTAATGATTTAAATGATCGCGATCATAAAGATTAGTTGTATCAGTAGTTGCATTAAAAGTTATGACAATAACTAGCCATCAGTAGTAAATGTTTTACTGAGGAAAACATAACGTGGGTTGTTAGTGATTCATGCATCTAACTTAAAATAATTATAAATTAAATTAATATTAATAGTTTTAATGAGGAAAAAAACTATTTAGTGTTTTCATGTTTCTAACTTAAAATAATCATAAATGAAATTAAAACCAATCTTACTATTTATATAAAATAAATTTTATTTTGAAAATTGAATGTTGAAAACTTCCCCAACTAGCATATTCCTCGGAAATCTGTCACGTGAGGTGGAGCCTACCATGATCCATCCGTCAATAGACAGATACTTAAAGACTGTGTGTTTTCGTCACTTTAATATTTTCTTTTAATTTTTTTAATATTTTTAATTGTTCCTGTATTTATTAAAATATTCATATTTTTGTATTATTTTTGAACTCTAATTAATAACATTTATGTGAAAAGTAATCAAACGTAAGAAATAATAATATTAATATTATGATTAAATAGGTTGAAAATGTAACAAAGTCATAAAATATTACAATTACAAATAAATTAATTATGGTTTGGTAAATACTTCATTAACTTCTTTTCAATGGTCAGTTTTTTAATTAAAAATTTAAATTTTCTCTTTTATTTTTAAAATTTTAAAAAATTTAATTTTTGAGGTAACATTTTTTTCAGATACTTTTCATTAAATTAATATTGAAGAAACTAATTATGATGAATTTTTTTTATCAGCAGCTAATTATGATGATGATAAAAACAGAACATGTGATAACATATAAATGAATATTGAATAAGAGCACCAAAAAGTATAATAAATAATTTCTTTAATTCAAGTGAAAAAAATGTTAAATAAGTGTTATAAACTATCTAGAGAGTAGGAAGTGGTGTTTATGAAAAGGAAAAGTATCATTAAATTAAACCAACAATGGCATTGTTTGAACGTTGGAACCATCAAATCAAAATGAAGGGACCCACTCAAAGAAGGAAATCAAAGAAATGAATGATAATACTTGACAGAGGACCAGGCCGACAGAGCTGCTCCTCAATTTACTCCTTCATTTTTGAAAAAGTGAATATCAGTTAATTGGATGCTAAAACAGTATCATTTGCTTAAATCTAATCAATAAACTAAATAAATAATCAAATACTTTTTTTAGAATGATAAAAGTATTTACGTTATTCAATATTTTGTGAAGAAATTGAATTATTGAAAATTTCTTTCCAAAGATAATTTTTTATGTTAATTTTAAGGAGTTATTAGAAAACTAAAATATTTTGTACTTGTAATTTTCAGCTAAAATTTAAGATTTTTTTCTTTAAAAATCAAATTAAGTTAAATATTTTTTACAAAAAGTTAACTTAAATGTTTATTTTTTAAAAAATAATTCTATTATTGTGTATATTTTATATTTTAAATTTTGTATCTTAGAAAATAAATCAATAAGTAATAGAAGAGAATAATATATACTTTAATCTAAAATAAATTAAACTTATAAGAATTTTTAATTCAAGTTATATTGTACATATATATATATATTAGAAACAAAATATTTAAATAAGAAAATTGAAACAAAAATTATTTTGTATACCTATAAAATTACAAATAATTAGTTGGTGACAAATATAATTGATTAAGATCATCAGTTTTCAAGTTTAAGGTACTTGCAAAGATTAGGAGAAATTTTAGGTATTTCAATATTAAATTATTGATTGTTTTATTATTAAAAGTTTTATGTTTTTCAAGATTTAGATTCGTGTTATTGGTATTTATTATTTTTTATCATGGAGTTATGTTTGTAATTTTTTTTTTTAAGGATTGTTGATTATAAAGATTTATCATATATGACGATAAATCTTTTCGAGAGAAAGAGTATAATGAAAGACCATATATAAGATTACATATTGAATCTCTATTAGAACCATGATTAGAAGACTAGAAGAGGAAGAAGACTTTTTTTATGGAGTGTGAATTATTAGACCTTCTTTTCCTTTATTTTAACTTTGTAAAAATGTAAATAGGAGTAGAATATTTAAAATAGTAGCGTAGAAAATTTCATTTATAGAAGTTTCAATAGTCATCATTCAAATGACTATAAAAAGACATTGAAGATGAAAGATATGAAACACGAACAAACAATGAACAAGTTATTACTGTAAATACAACAAAATATAAATCTTATCTAAGTCTCTTTGTTAATCAGATTTTTTAGAGCAAATCATTATAAATTATTCACATTGTGAATAATACCTCGTGAGATTTGATAGTTCTTCTCTCTTGTGAGAGTATTTCTTCTTTTTGTGAGAGGTCTTATTCTTATGGAAAGATTAAGACTAGGATACCTAGAGATGTTTGCAAAGTTGTTCTTGGAGAGACCTTAAAATTCGATATTTGGAGAGGTTAGAATACCTATTCTTCGGAAAGACGTTAAAACTCGTTACCTAAAAAGGTAGAGAATAATTGTTTTCTAAAGAGGTATTAAAACTCGTTTATAGTGAAAACTTCTTAAGTAGTTTGCTTAAGAGGACTGGAAGTAACCGTATATATAAGGTGAACCAGTATAAATATTTTTCTAATTCTCTTATGCTTACACTCTATTTTTAAATTATCCATATTTAAATATTTGAGTTCAGTCTCCATTCAAATCTTTAAGAAATAAATTCTTTAAGAAATAAAAACTAATACTTACAACAATTTATATTCTTTATATATATATATATATATATATATAATTTAGATAAATAAAACTTTTAATAAATATAAAACTAACACTTATAACCTATTTATATTATTTATTTGTTTAAATTTTATTTTTATTAAAATCTCAAGAATTATAATTATGCCAAATATTCAAAAACAAAATAAAATTATATTTAATTATTTTATTCATCTAATCAGTTAATACGTCGTTGGAGGTATTAATTTTTCATTAATATAGAAGAGATAATTAGTTATTTGCATAATTATTTCGTCCTTATTTTTCATTAATTATATTTCTGTACTTTATCTTCTATTTATTTCTTTTTTCTCCAACACACCGAAAGTCTTTGAGGTACAATAATTGCGACATTAAATGGAGATTATTAAAACGGCTCTTTTTCAAATTTAAAATGAAAATGTCTACTAATAAAAGGCTTTAAATCAACCATGTAAAGTTGTACTAAACCAATAGTAAGTTCTTGGCACAATTTCTCGAAAATTTAACAAAAAGTGAAAAGTAATCCTAACCGAACTACCGTTTTGTTGCAGCTTTAATTTAAAGAGAGAAAAAAAATATTGATTAATATTTTCACTTAACATTGGTTATTTTATTTTCAAATTGTTCTACAATTTTTTATTTATAAAATATAAAAGTAATATATTCATTGAGACAGCAATGCCAAAGAGAGAGAAAGCGTACACTTTAATTGACAAATTAGCTATCGACAAAATTTCCTTCACGTGAGGCCACCCTTTGACTAATTAACGTTATAGACAGCACATATTTTTTTATTTAAAAACCCTGTATACATGACGGAAATTAGGTTCTTTTATTTAAAAACATTCCTTATAAATTCATTCAATTAAAAAAAAAACATATATTTCGTAATTTAAACTTAGCAAAAATATAATTTTAATCTTCTAAACTTAATTTATTCTTCTAACTTTTCGTAATTCACTTAATCTTCCAAATTTAATTTGGGTTTTAGTTTGGTCATCTACCTTTTTTTTTCATTTACTTTGTCTTCAAGTTTTTTATTGACTAAGTTCTCCGTACATTTTCACCGTCTTCGTCCCTTTACTAATTCAGAAAAAATTCCACTTTTAACATGACGTGAGATTACTATAAAAATGATTAACAATGGAGGCTAGAGATTTGATCCACGATAACAACTTTACAAGTGTGTTTAAAAAAGGATAAAATTGTAGCTAAATAAAGACAATTTGCAGACAGTTAGGCATGTTATTATTGTGAAGGTTTGTAAATGAAAAGTAGAAAGAAATCATAATCAAGATTTATAATTAACACAGTATATTTTCTAAAATTAATAACAAATTAAGAGAATGAACGTTAGAGAATTTAGAGAATAAAATTAAAAGATAGAATTGAATGGATTTAGAAAATAATAATAATAATAATAATAATAATAATATCGAAATCAAATTGCAAAGACCGCTGCCATGACTCCTTCTTTCACTACGACTGGCAGAAAAGGCATAGCAATTTCCTCTCTGCTTCCAAAAATATCTTTGGTTGGACTTTATCGTTGGAAATACCCTGCAACCTCACCCACTGTTACTACCATGCGACCTACCCAAAAGATCCAATGAGCCACACAAACATTGATCCAAAAATAAAAATCACAGTTAGAAGAAAGTTTGTTAGAGCCACCCAATAGGAAGAGGGGTACATAATTATAACTGCTTTGTTTGGTTTCTGACTTGGACAACCCTGGACCAAACCTTTTGTTTTGTTTGTGTGGTGCTCTTTCACAAACACCTTAGTCTCCTTTCACTCCTTCAGCATCTCCTGTAATATTATTCTTCTCATGTTTTTCTAACCATATACTATTTATCCTGCTAAATTTTCTCTCTCCTCTTCCTTTCCTATTATTATATAAACTTTGAGTGCATAACTAGTTTCTCATGAAAAAAAAAAAAGGAACAGAGAGGAAGATAAAGAATCAGGATCCCTGAGGGAATATGGGGTTGTCTTTCTGAACAACTCCATCATCACGTTAAGGGAGAGGGATTCTTTGAATTGGGAATTTTCTTGCATTGCTGCAAGATCATATCTTTATATCTTAACATCACATTTTTGAGTGGTGGTGTTGTTCTCAGAACAGAACAACAATGGAGGGTGAGAACAAAAAGTACATCACAGCTGAGGAGTTGAAGGAGCATAACAAGCCAGGGGATTTGTGGATTTCCATTCAGGGAAAGGTGTACAATGTGTCAAATTGGGCTAAGGAGCACCCTGGTGGGGAGGTTCCTCTGTTGAACCTTGCAGGCCAAGATGTGACTGATGCATTCATAGCCTACCATCCTGGCTCTGCATGGAAACATCTTGATCCCTTCTTCACCGGGTACCACCTCAGGGATTTCAAGGTCTCCGAGGTGTCCAAGGATTACAGGAAGCTTATGTCGGAGTTTGTGAAAATGGGTCTTTTTGAAAAGAAAGAACATGTCACTTTGGTCACACTAGCCTCTGTTGCCATCATGTTTGCCATTGTTGTTTATGGCATCGTGGGGTGTACCAGTGTGTGGGCTCATTTCGGTTCTGCCCTTTTGCTGGGCTTGCTTTGGATGCAAAGCACCTATGTGGGGCATGATTCTGGGCACTATGAGGTCATGACTGGTCCTGGTTACAACAAATTAGCACAAATCCTTTGTGGTAATTGCATGACTGGGATAAGCATTGCATGGTGGAAGTGGACTCACAATGCTCACCATATTTCCTGCAATAGTCTTGACCATGATCCCGATCTGCAGCACATTCCAGTTTTCGCTGTGTCCACTCGTTTCTTCAATTCAATCAAGTCTTGTTTCTATGGGAGGAAGTTGGAGTTTGATTCGTTGTCCCGGTTTCTGATCAGTTACCAGCACTTGACATTTTACCCAGTACTGTGCTTTGCCAGGGTCAATTTGTATCTCCAGACTTTGTTGTTGTTGTTCTCTAGGCGCAAAGTCCCAGATAGAGCCTTCAACATAATGGGGATCCTTGTGTTTTGGGTTTGGTTCCCTCTCCTAATCTCTTGCCTCCCAAATTGGGGAGAAAGGGTCATGTTTGTGCTAACCAGTTTTGCTGCTTGCTCCATCCAACACCTTCAATTTTGTTTGAACCATTTTGCTGCTGATGTGTATGAAGGGCCACCAAATGGAAATGACTGGTTTCAAAAGCAAGCAAGTGGGACATTGGACATTTCATGCTCAAGTTGGATGGACTGGTTCTTTGGGGGCTTGCAATTCCAACTTGAGCACCATTTGTTCCCAAGGCTGCCAAGGGCCCAATTGAGGAAAGTTTCCCCATTGGTGATTGACCTTTGCAAGAAGCACAATTTGCCTTACAGGAGTTTGACCTTTATTGAGGCCAATCTAAGGACTCTTAAGACTCTCAGGACTGCTGCCCTTCAGGCCAGGACTCACCCTTCCTCCCAGAATTTGCTCTGGGAAGCTTTCAACACCCATGGTTGATTTCACCATCTGGATCAGTGAGCAGTGATGATGATGATGATGATCAAGTTTCTCTCTTTCCCACCCTTCTAAAAGATTATTATCAACATGTTGTTCTCAATCTATTAGTTCCCACTTTTCCTATATGGGCACTGATATTTAATGTCTCCTTTCTTGGGTATGGAATAAAATGGTGACCACACTTTATTTTGCAAAATTCAGATCACATTTAGATGATAATTATCTGGTGGGTTCAGCCAGAATCCACTGAGTTGTCCCTCGGAGGAGGAGCGCGTCTAAGATGAATTTTTCAGAGGTGCAAATGGTTAAATATTTATGTTTTTATCATCTTTTTTATCTTTTGTTTTGGATCTCAAGTGTCTGTAAACCAAACCGATGTAGATTAATATTTTAATTCAGGTGGGCAACTTCGTGCTATGTCACCCCGAAGTTTGGTCACCTGCTGTTACTTTCTCGCTGGAATTTCTTACAGAATTATTCAAAATTCATCATACCATTCTTCAGTTTTTTTGTGGTCCTTCTCACTTTCCCTTTCGTGCATTTGATTAAGTTATGTTATATAAATTGTATTATGCGCACACAACGTTAAGAATAAATAATAAATAA
>Ga0099825_1005576_pt1 | contig 16086 bp, 9 predicted proteins | sample SiratroredBW_FD_76838 | JGI IMG/M metagenome (GOLD analysis project Ga0099825, IMG submission 76838) | Root nodule microbial communities of legume samples collected from California, USA - Siratro red BW | ecosystem: Host-associated > Plants > Roots > Nodule | place: USA: California | collected...
TTTGTTTGTTTTAGCTTAATCTCTTTCTTGGGAAAATAAATATTTTTAAAAAAATCACACTTAGGTTACTTATTTAATTAAAGGTACCGTCTTAGGACGAGCGTTGTGGGGTGCTAACACCTTCCCCACACGTAACCGACTCCCGAACTTGAAATATGTTTTCGCAAACTTGCCTTATCTTGTTTTTTTTTGTTTTCCATAGTTTTCCTTTAATAAATTATGGTGGCGACTCCTCTGTTTTGAAAATTAAAATAAAAAAAATTATAGTTTTGTTCGCCATCCCCGTCGTGGCCCCGATTGCGACACATGTATATGTGAATGTGTAAAATTTTGACTTAATATTTGTAAAATATATAAAATATTCTACACTTACAATTATTTACGTAAATAATTATTTATAATTAAAGCAAACTAAAAGGCTAAATGAACTCTAGTAATAATATGTAGTATTTGTTGTAAATTTATGTGTTATATTTCAAAATATAAAAGTCCAACAGTTTCAAGTTTTTTTTTTATCTTTATTAATATATTTTCTTATTCGTATTTTAGATATATAATCACTTGGTTTCTTGTATTTTAGGATACATGGCTCCAATGTTATTATGGCTTAAGTTTTTTCTATTTATGTCTTTGGTTCCATTTTCTTTCATATGTTGTACTGTATTGAGTTCTTCATGTTTCTTTTATATTTGATAAAAAAGAAAAAAAATTGTCAATATTTTAGATTTTTTTTATTTCCAAGAATTCCAACTTCTCTATAATGATTAACTGATCATTAAGTAGAGGTTTGTTCTAATTACTTCAATTTGATAATAATGATGTGTGATAATGTTACAAATAAACAATTACTAAATTTCTTAAAACTTGTAATATAAAAACTGAGATCTTATTTTTGGAAGATAAAACGACTTGAATTTGATAAAGAGGTGGTAAAGAGTTTAACAATTTTTGTTTATTATCATAATAAAATTTAGCTAATCCTCTAATGATACTCTCAAGGAGAAAATGATTTTAAAAACATAAAGACAATTGAAAGTCTATCCAATAAAAAACAATAATGGTAATCCATCATTTGTGATTCTAGATCCCATAAATAAGGTTCATATTAGTAAAACATGTTATGTCATTTTGCTAACACTAAACTTGATTTAAATGATTTTTTTTTCTATGGGGTATTAAGTCCTAGTTATTACATTAATGACATGATCATATTTGTAGTTAAATTCTATGGAATATAAAAAAATTTAACCTCTAATAAATCTTTTGATGACTCTCATACTCCTTAAGGGTGATGTATGATTTGTAGATACATGAAATAAAATCACCTATATGAGTTTCATGTGGAGCTACTTGTATGACAATTTGATAAAATTTTTAGATCATTCATGAATATATGTCAAAACTTAGTAAGCGTAACATAACTATAATAATAAGGATTTTGCCCGTGTTTTTTGTTATTGATTAACCGCTAACATGTGCTAAGTGTTTTTAGTTCGTATAACTTGTTACACCTACTATATTGTGTGCTATGTTTTTTTAATCTATAATTGATTCATATAGTTTGCTGTATCAACTTTGATGCATTACATCTTATGAGTCTCAAAATTCTCTTTTATTTTTATTTTTTCTTTTGCTATTAACAATATAAATTTATGTGTTATATTTCAAAAGACATTGTTGGAGATCCCACCTCAACTAGAGATGAGACCTTTCAATAGTTTATAAGTGAGTATAAACCTCACCTTACAAGTCGGTTAAGATAAATATTTTTTAGTTCACTCACATTCCAAGGATTTACATACTAATATGTTTCTTATACCTTCAAGGTGGATAGTAAGAGTGTTAGGGCTTGTAGGGAGGAAGTTGATGCATGAGATTGAGTCTTTTAGCTCTCTAAACACCTTTAAGTTCAAACTTCTATTAATTTCTCTCCTTATACATGCCATAAAGGAGTTCGAAGTCCTTTTTATCATAAGTTTAACTTATTTTCTTTTCATCTCTAATTCCTATATTTCTTTATCAGTGTTTTGTTATATGGTAATTGGACTATGTTGATTATTACATGTTGAGATACTAATTACCTACCAACATATGATCACAACTTGACATTACCTTATACTTTATAATGTTGCAATGCTTAATATTGCTTTTCTTCTCATATTAATTTGTGTTAATCATATCATCTATAAATATAACTACTTCATTTTTTCAAACACAACTTCAATTGTTTTTTTTCTTTATTTTAAATTGTTTTATATTCTTGCTAGTTATATACACCTTAGATATTCATCTTATATTTTAGGAGACTTACTAACATATTTTTTATAACTTCTTAAAAATAATACTTAACTACATCTTATTAGGACATAATATTTATAATAAGAGTTATATTATCCTATTACATGTATGATATTACATGTATGATTTTATCAATTAATGACTTTTTTTAAAATTATTTATATTTTCCTTTTTAATTGTTTCTACTTTCTCTTAGATTTTTATTAAAGTTATGAAATTATCATGACTAGTTCAGATATTCACAAACTAAGGTATATATTTGTATAAACTAAGGTATATATTTGTATAAGATGATAACACAATAAAGTTACTTGTACTCCATATCCTATATTTAATAGGATTATAATTTATTTGCATTATTTACCGCCATATTTTTTATTTTATTATTATTATTATTATTATTATTATTATTATTATTATTATTATTATATAATCTTATAATATTTTAACTATTAAATCTCTCATAATGGCGAAGAAGGATGTATAAAGAAGGTTTATGTGATGGAATAAAATAGAGTCAGAAAACTTATTTATATTAAATTGAGAAAGAAAGTAAAGAAATTTACAATTTTGTATTAAATTAAGTTAAAAGAAGTTATAAAACAAATGTAAATATATTTTTGTCAATTATTTTCTGTCACTGGCTAAGTTTTGAATTTTAGTTTTTTTACTCATAATACGATATTTCGATTTCAAACACGTAAAACATGTAAAAGACAATAATCATACATAAACTATAAATATTTTTGTTAAAGACATTTAAAAATCACCAAAAAGAGACTAAAATGTTATTTTCGTTTATTTCTAAAAAGTCAACATATTACAGGAAAAATTAATAATTTTCTTTATCTCAATCACGTCATCAACGTCTATCCAATAAATCAATAGTTTAGAGCAAGTCAACTGGTATACAATTTCAGGGGAAATTTTTTTTTGTCTAATTTTAATTCAGGTTTTAGTTTGATAATCTATTCATTGATTCCTTAATTTAATAGAATGTTCTGAAGCGTTGTTCTACGCAGAGAATATCTTACTTTTAATCAAATCATTTCTGTAGGAATTAGTTTTTCGAAATATTTTTTTGGAAAATTTATAAATGATATTTATTTACCATAAAACATATGTTTATTCCATTTCTATTCTCCCCTAGCTTTTTCAGTTATATTTAATTCTTAAGCTAATTTTTATACAATTTAGTTTATCTCCTAGCTTAACAAAAATGTTAGAACAAAATGGTAGTGCTGTAAGATTTTTTTTTTTTTTTTACTTTTTCAAAATATTTAAAATGTTGATTTTATTTATTGCAAATTTATGATTGGCCCTTTGCACTGCCAACAGACACTTTGAATGCACATTTGTGGGAGCAATTACAAAAGGATAGTGTGAAGTGAAGTTCGTGCGATTCTGCAGTAACTTGCCATTTTGGTTTCAACAACTCCACAAACGTCGTCGTTCTCCAATTCCTAATTCCGAGGTTTCTCCCACCAACAACAATGGCTTCTGCTTCCTTCGTCAACTCCTTCACCGGTTGTTCACGTCTTCCCACTCTCCACTCTTTCACCACCGTCTCCACCGCCACGTCACTCAGGCCCGCCAAAGGCCGCTGTTCGAGACCACTCGTCACGAGGATCTCGTCGCCTTCCCCCGTTGTCTGCAAAGCTGTCTCCGTTAAGCCCCAAACCGAAATTGAAGGTCTCAACATTGCTGAAGATGTTACCCAGGTTAGTTTAACTCAATTTTCAAGCAAGCCTCTGGATGTGTTGCTGGAAATTTCTTCACCTTTGGGACACACTCGCTTAGATGAGTTCTTTGGATGCTTTTACCGTTGTTCTTAGTTAGAATTGGAGGTTAATCTCTCATAGGGTCTGTTTGGAGGGTTGGCATTTTTGGAAGAGAAAAATAAGAAGGAAATATTAAATTAGCTTCTGCTTGAGCTGAGTCTCATACTCCATGAGATGAACACTAGATTTTTGATAAAGCTATCAGTCAATAACTTTTACAAATTAGCTGAGGTATAAACTAATTTTTGATGTTGGAGAAAATCATTTCATATATTTTTTTTTTCTTTTTCCACCCTCCAGTGCCTGCGAAGAAGTCTCTCTCTAAACAAGCACATAATCTATAAAATAAAAGTTTTCGATAGATACCCATATAGGTTACCGAGGAGAAACTTCTATTCTATTAAAGGAACTTTTGTCGTTTGATTTATGTGTGTGAAATCAGCTTTAAGGATAAATCTTAATTGGTTTGGTTTTCTTTTGCTGCTGACGTGGCACAGCTCATAGGGAAGACGCCAATGGTTTACCTGAACAATATCGTGAAGGGTTCTGTGGCCAATATTGCTGCAAAGCTTGAGATTATGGAACCTTGTTGTAGTGTCAAAGACAGGTGAGAACTTGAATTTGATTAGTTTCTTGTTAAACATGTGAGATCTATGATCGTGTCTGTAGTCTGCGAGTATCTCTTAACAGCACGAAATAAAGCGACAATGATTTGGCATTTTTTGTGACCAAGGAATGTTAATAAGATAGTTTGTTAAGCGTAGTCTTTGAAATGTGAAGATGAACCAATTATAAAGAGTGTTGCTGAAAATGAAGAAAATCGAAAATGAAAACAGAAAATGTTTCTTAAACCAAACAAGTCCATGTTTCTAGTGACAAAATTATCTGGTTTGATTTTGGTTTGTTTTCTTTGCTGGTTTTTATTCTTTTTGTTGTTATTTGTTGAAGAGGATAGCTTCAAGAATTGGATTTCAATATGGATGTACATCTAACTCTTTTTTATGGTACTAGTAAAAAACACTTGATTATGTATCTACTATTTGGTGACAGAGTCAGTTATCGTTTGGTATAAACTTAAAATTCATGAGGCTGATGCTCGTACTTCTATGCGCTTGCATAAGTTATTTGGCTGCATAAATTTGCATATTGGAGGTTTATTCTGTCTCTAGTATTTTTTTTCCTTTAATGCTTCCAATTTTTCATCTTGCAGGATTGGTTTTAGCATGATAAATGATGCTGAGCAGAGAGGAGCTATAACACCTGGGAAGGTATAAATCGTAGAAAGAAAATGTGGATGTCATAGTATGTGACTTTATTTGATTTCACTATAACTTTTGCTGCTCGTCAGCCATGGCTAATGCAGACCACCTTAACAACTTATTCTTCCCATGCTTGGCATTTGCTATTTAGGTATAAAATTGTTTTATGATTGATTTTAGCAGTATTTTTCTAAAGTCACACATGTAATGCCTTAGCAGGCATTGATTGAAGCAAAAAATAATCTTTTGGAAGTAACTATAAATTTATAGAAATAGTCTCTGACATAATTGGCGTTTATGGTGTATTATGTCGATATCTCTACTCTTGTGCTTCACCATAGTTATACAACTTCCTGGTGGCTATAAAAAAACCTAACTGTGCACCTAGTCAATGACTTTTTCATATTCAAACCAAAGTCCCACTTCTCCAAAAAAACTTAAAGGAGAGAAACGTACAAAAAAAATGAAATGTTCATTTTTGTAAGTTAAAATTAGTTTATGCACAAGCTAGTTTGTAGAAGATCTCACATATTGCTTCTTTAACTATTTTTTTTACTTGTCCACAAGTTAATTTTAATTTTTGGAGAAGTTCACTTCTTTTTTTCTTCTTATTTATCTATTCTTGAAGTCTTTATGGAGATTTCTCTCAAACAGATCCTTTGTCAAGGAAATTATACTACCATACTTTGGTGTATGTTATGCTTTTATAATGTGACTGCGTATGAGCAATTTTTTAAAATGTTGAGACTTTATATGCCCTAACATGAGTTCATTGTGTTCATTATAAACTTTTTTCTATTATCAAAATGACATTTTACAAACTTTGCTGGGATATTTACTGATTTGACAATTCTAGAACTACGACTTAGTATGAATATTTTTTTAAGTCAAATCCTTTGCTCTGTTGTGCAATGAGACAGTGTTGTTTCCTTTACATTTATGCTGCATACTCTGGTCTTCATAGGAGCTAGATAATTGTTTTCTGTGATTTACTTTATTTTCAGATTAGCTGTGGCTAAATGATTTTAATGTTGCTTGATCATTTTGTTTTGTCTGGGTTAACTTGCTTCTCATGTGCATTTCAGAGTATATTGGTGGAACCTACCAGTGGGAACACTGGAATTGGTCTCGCCTTTATAGCAGCTTCAAGAGGATATAAACTCATTTTGACAATGCCTGCTTCAATGAGTTTAGAAAGACGAGTTCTTTTGAAAGCATTTGGCGCTGAGCTTGTTTTAACTGATGCAGCGAAGGGCATGAATGGTGCAGTTCAAAAGGCTGAAGAAATTTTGAAAAAAACCCCCAATTCATACATGCTTCAACAATTTGATAATCCTTCAAATCCTAAGGTAAATTATAACGGCTTGTTCTATGTTAAGACCATGAATCCTGTGTTTCTGGAAATGGGAACCTATGTAGGGTGCACCCTTAGCTCCAGCGTCCAGGTTAGACGTGTATGTTGTACAGTTGTACACTGATTTGGTAATTGATACTTCTTTTAGTTATCTCTGGTTGGAAGCCTTATTTAAAACCGTAGTCATAAAGTCCAGGTTAATGGAAATGCAAAAGCAAATTTTCCCTTGAAGGTAAATGCATTTTGCTCCAGCTACAGGCACCAAATAACAAAGTATACCGCCAGTTGCCTTCTCACCACACTTTGACCTCAGTCCTCCGTTTTTGTATCAAGCCCATCAACGTAATTAAAAGAAAATGTTCATAGCTCTGACTATGAGATCATAACCAAGTTTCCCCAAACATACCAATGAGCCTGCTCCAACCCCAATGCCCTTATTTATCTAACAGCTGTACAATGTATTAGAATGTCCATAGCCATTTATGAAGTGTTGTAAGACATACAGCAATCTGGAGATAAAATGTTGCTTGGTTTGTGCAGCTGCAACAAATCATTATTGTAGATTCTAGTAAGAACTGTTTTTTAAATTAAACCTAACTTTAGAATTCTAGCTGGCAGCAACGAGGATTTCATCGAACCCACTTTTGGGTTACTTTCTCCCAGGGGATGATGACCTTGGTAATGTCACTCACGATAAACTGTTTCAAATTACTTTCACATGCACTTATTGTTGGAAAAAGCTTAATTTTATTTCAAACACTTTTTCACTTGGCTTTACAAACTAGTCATCTGTCTGCAATCACTTTTACTGTTGATTGATGGAATTTAGTTGTGATAAAAGATGAGATGAGATGTTTTTTTTAATTCTTAGATTCTCTGTCTTTTCTGCCTGTGGTCTTCTAGAAGAGTTTCTTCTGTAATATGCAAAGGAAATGCTTTTTCCTTTTCTGTGGTCTTTCCCTTCCTTAATTCATTCTTCTGTTCTGGGTTTTCAGCAAAACTTTATCATCACACATGAAACTCACAAGATTGAAGTTGGTTACAGGGTTCTCTAGAATTAACAAAGTCATGCAGCCGATTCAACTTTTTTTTTTTTTTAGGTTTTGGCTTCTTAGGCACTATTTTCTTAAATTGATACAGAAAAGAAAAGGAGTTGGGAAATTGTTCAAATATATAGACAATATAACCAAGTTGATTGAAATGTCCTAAATAGATTTAGCGTGATGTGCTGCTGTGTGATCTGATATACAAAGTTGGATTCAACTATACAGATTCACTTTGAGACAACTGGTCCCGAGATATGGGAAGATACAAGGGGAAAGATAGATATTTTAGTTGCAGGAATTGGAACTGGCGGAACCGTTTCTGGAGCTGGCAAATTCTTAAAACAACAAAACCCAAAAATACAGGTACATCTTTCTCAATGGCATTGCCAAACCCAAATTTATCTAATATTATCAGTCAATATAATGGGGAAAAGGAATGGTCATACATAAAATACTTGGTGTAAGTGTATATCAATCTATGTACTCCATTCACTGCTCATGTCTTATCATCTGAAGCATATTTTTTTTAGGAAAGCTTTCTGTGTTGTTGGGTTCCTTTAAGCTTGTTTTCATTATGTATCAGGTTATTGGTGTAGAGCCTCTGGAAAGCAACATACTTTCAGGGGGAAAGCCAGGTACAAAACCAGAAAAAAGTTTCTACGTTTTCTAAATCCACTATTTTAATTTTAATTTCTTTTTAAGCAGTTGTATCTTTTCCATTTTCTGCTGAACTACAGGACCTCACAAAATTCAGGGTATCGGAGCTGGTTTTGTGCCCGGGAATTTGGATCAAGATGTGCTTGATGAAGTTATTGCGGTCTGTTCTTACACTTTCCGGTTGTCTTTTTCTATTTATGTTATAATCTAATGAGTTTTGTTGTTTCCTAAACCGAGTGTTTTAAAATTTGCTACTAATTATTTTCAAAAGCAGAATTCTTCAGATTTTAACATTTTTTTAATATTTAATTCCAAATTTAACAATAATAACTTTATATCACTTGTTAATGATTTTTATTTAGGCATTTTTTTTATAATTTAGTTACCAAAGTGAAGTTGATGGTGAGGAAAATATTAGTACTTAAACAATTGTTTAGAGTTTGATTGTATAAATTTGTTTTTTGTTTTATTTAGATTTATGGAATTAAAGTTGTTTTCAGATATATGATGTTATAAAATTTTCTAGTTCTAGCAACGCAAAAGATTCGAAGAACTTGAGGGAGAATAGGGAACCACGTTAAGAAAAGTTCCGAAAACTTCATTGAGACGAAGAGAAGAATTACAAGAATTTGATGAATCAATTACAAGATACCCAGAAAAGATCAGAGTTGCCTTATATAGCAAAACTGATACAACTAACATGTAACAGATTTATCCTCTGAGCTACTGACACGTGGCAGCCTACTAAAACAGCCTAATGGCTTCTCATATTTCCTAACATAGCCCTTCCCTTGAAAAAATCCTTGTCCTCAAGGATGGAAAGCTGGAACTTCTTCAAGTCATAGTAGTATTCCCAAGTTGCATCCTCTGGGAGCTGGTTTTTCCATTTCACAAGCACTTTAATATCTGGCATTCCTCTTCTTCTGTCATACATTCGAAAATAGCTTCAGGCTCCTTTCAACAAAAACCTCTTCCTGCTGGTAGGGGAGATCAGTAGTAGTAACCAAGTTGTCGACATGTTTCTTAAGTTGAGAGACATGGAACACATTGTCCACCTTACTGTGAGCTGGGAGGTTAAGCCTGTAAGCTACAGTACCAATGCAGTTCACAACTCTAAAGGGACCAAAATACTTAGGACTTAGCTTGGAATTGCCCCTAAATGCCACGGATGATTGTCTTTATGGGTGCAACTTTACACAGACAAAATCTTCTGTCTTGAATTGTCTGTCACTCCTACGCTTATCAGCAACCTGTTTCATCCTTTCTTTGGCTCTTTTTGAGTGGAACTTGATTAACTTCATCATCTCTTCTCTTTTGATCAAGTTTCTATCCACCACTTCCACTTTTGATCCTCCTGGAAGGTAAGGAAGATTGATTGGAGTTGGCTGTCCATACATTATTTCATAAGGAGTGGCTGTAGTAGCAGTGTGGTAGGAGGTATTGCACCACCATTCAGGTAAGGGCAGCCACTTTGACCACTTATGAGGGGCATCATTACACATACACCTCAGATAAGTTTCCAAGCATCTATTTACCACCTCAGTTTGACCATCAGAGGATGGTAACTGGATGACAGTTGAACCTGAACCCCTTGTAAGGACATGAAATCTTGCCAGAACTGACTGATAAAAATGGAATCTGTCACCAGTGATGGTACTAGGAAAACCACGTAATTTAAACACATGATCCATATAACATCCAGCCACATCACTACCTGTATAAGGATCAGACAAAGCCATAAAATGTGCAGCTTTGCTCAATTTTTCTACCACCACAAATATCACTTTCTTGCTTAATGAATTAGGTACACCCTCGATGAATTGATAGTGACATGCTGCCAAATTTGTTGAGGAACGGAAGAGGTTGAAGGAAATCAGGAGATGTTGCTGTGTCATATTTACATTCCTGACAAATTGAACATTGTTGGATGAACTTCTTGATGTCATTGATCAACCCTTTCAAATACACAACAACTTTAACCCTCTTAATGGTAACATTGACTCCTGAATGCCCCCCTTCAACTGAAGCATGCAACCAGTTTAATATATCATCTCTTAATGCTAGATCATTGCCAATCACTAACTTGCCCTTTCTCCTCAGAATTCACCATGTTGCCATTTATGATGTTTGTGAGAAGTTGATCCCTCTTGTACTTCCTTGATTAACTTTTGTAAGTTAGTATCATTCACCCATGACAAATGAATTTTATCTACCAAGTCAGATTGTAGTTGGTGAATAAGTAGCCTATTGTATTCAGCTACATCTCTTCCTGAAAGGGCATTGACAACTACATTTTCTTGCCCTTTTCTATACTCAATTGAAAAGTCAAACACCATGAGTTTAACTAGTCACTTCTGCTGAAATCTGTTGACAACCTCTGATCCAATATGTACTCAAGGCTGTAAGATCAGTTCTGATAATAGAATGCCTATTCAGAAGGTAATGTCTTCATCTATGAACAACAAAGACAACGACTAATAATTCCTTCTCATGTGTAGACAGTAATTGTTGCTGCGGATTAAGGACTCTATTGATATAAGCTATAGGGCGCTGCTCTTAACTGCCCCTATTCCACAGCCCGAGGCAACAACTTCCACCACAAAAACTTTAGAAAAATCAAGAAGAGCTAAAACTGGAGTACAACTGAGCAATTCTTTCAGTTTCTGAAATGCCAGTGTAGCATCTTCAGTCCAACTAAATCCATTTTTTTTAACGTGTCGGTCAAGGGTTATGCAATTACTCCATACCCTTTCACAAACCTCCTATAATAGCCAACAAGAGCAAGAAACCCTCTCAGTTGTTTAGTAATCTGTGTATGAGGCCAATTGAGCATAGCTTCTATTTTATTTGGAGATGTAGATACACATGAACCAGAGATGAAATGACCGAGGTATTCTACTTTATTGAGAGCAAAATAACATTTACCCCGCTTAGCAAACAAGTAATTGCTTCCAAGAGTAAGTAAGACCTGTTTAAGATGATCCAAGTGCTCTTCCCAGCTCTTGCTATACACCAGAATATCATCAAAGAAGACCAATAAGAACTGTCTTAAGAACTTTTGAAACACCACATTCATTAGCCCTTGAAAGGTTCCTGGAGCATTAGTGAGGCCAAATGGCATCACTAGTATTTGGTTTTTAGACTTGCTTTATCTCTGTAAGCATTTGCCTACTGTACTGGTCAATAATGAACATTTCTTTATACACTGGCTTCTTGTTAATTCAGGTGATTGATTCTCTTTCTTAATTCAGGACCAGTATTTCCACATTTAGAGCTTTGTTCAATTGGTATAATTTTTATGCATGTGATATGGGAAAACCTCACCTGGATAAATACTGAATGTCATGATTTTCTTGGTATGTATTATAATTACTGTCCTCTTTTGTGAATTTGGCAGATATCAAGTGATGAATCAGTTGAAACTGCAAAACAATTAGCACTCCAGGAAGGCTTGCTGGTTTGTCCTTCATATTTTTCAACCCTTTGAGTAATTTAAGTTTCTTAATGTTTTCTGGTGTGCATGTCCTGTGCCCTTACACACAACAAGACATGCCAGAGTTGGTTGAAACAATCATGCACAAGATCATGTTATTTAGCTCACTCACCCTCTTAAACGTTTGTTTATATTCAAGAATGTTACTTACCAAACCCTGTTGTATAGGACATAAAGAACATATCTGTCTTATTTAGCCTGCATGTTTGGATTTAATTTTCTTCAAATCTTGTCACACCTCAATTCTGATATCAATGTAAAGCTCATATCTGTTTGCTTTATACTTTGCCTCTTACATGCTAACTTCAATTGGAGAACAGGTGGGAATTTCTTCTGGAGCTGCTGCGGCAGCTGCATTGAAGGTTGGAAAGAGACCTGAAAATGCAGGAAAGCTTATTGGGGTAAGCATATTTCCTACAAAAAATATCAAAATCTTTACACAGTAGTTGTTCTAGGAATTTACTCCATCTAGAATGTGAGATGGATCTTGCTGAATTTACAAAAGCATCATGCAGATAGAGTTTTCATTTTACCAATCTGATCATATTAATCTGTTTTTCTTAACTACCTAACCTTCAAGGCAAGGTCTAGATTTTGGTTCTTGAGGACAAATGTGCAGATTATGCCATGTTCACTGGTATATGATGTTATATAAGTATAAATATCGTGTTGCTTGCATTGTAGGACACTGTGAATTTGCATCCGTTTAGCTTATACATGGTTATCTTGTCGTATTTGCTCATCCTTCTGCATACATGGTTATACATTGATTTTTCTACAGTGTGGTCAGTGTGAATCCACCTACTATTCAGGCTTAATAAAAGGCTGCAACTGCTTTTCATTGTTTATTATGTGCTTTTCCCCGCTATTATTGTGGGCTAAGTTTCTTTTCTCTTTCCTTTCTTTTATAGTTGCACAACTGGCCTGAATTATATAATTTAAATTAAATTTTTATTCTCTTACTGGGGGAGGGATGGGTTTTTGGTACGTAGCCAGAAAGAGAATAACTTAATTTTTCTTTTCTGTTTGTTTAAATGTTTCTCGTTTGTTGTTTTCTGCCAACTTTATCTTTTTCGCACTTAATGCTTCATATCATATTGAAATTTCAGTATTAAGTTACTCTAATTCCATTGCACAAAATATTTATTGCTTGCAGGTTGTCTTCCCAAGCTTTGGTGAAAGATATTTGTCTACTGTTCTTTTCCAGTCAATTCGGGAAGAATGTGAGAACATGCAACCTGAGCCATGAATCGACTTTGCTTTTTAATGTTTCTTACACATTTTCCTCGAGTATCTGTATGACATGTCGTACTATGTCCGTGTTTCTCCTTTTTGATTCTTAAGAATTTAGATAACTGTATAGAGGTCATTGATTTGACTTACAGCACATATTAATGACCCTTGAATGAATAAGAGTTTATTTTCTTCTCTTTGGGATAAAACTTTCAGATGTATGACAGCGTCGCTTTGAAAAAGTAATTGATGAAATTGTTTATCTATTGCTTTTTGTGCATTCCCTCTCCTCTGGACTCTCGCTCGTCTATTTTTACCGGTCAAAGAAAGGTCAAATTACTGTAATCAATAAATTATTTGATAATTTTAACTAGATTTTTGAATGATTTATTTTTCAATTTGAACTTTTATTTGTTTTGTAGTTGGTTCTTTGTCTAACTATTGTTATAGAAAATTAACTGTTTTGACTCATTTGTCTGTTTGCAGCAAGGATTGCTGTAAAGGTGAAATATGAAAATCCCTTAATAAAATATATATACTTGAGAAGACTTATAGAGATAAGAACAGTAGTTGAAAATTTAGATTGAGAATTGTGGGTTCAGATTTTTCAAATATGAGAATACTGGTACGAAGGGAATGAGAATACTTATCCAGATAAATGAAAATACTTAGTGTAAACCTATAGGGTAATTTAATCTAAAACAAATTTATCTTAGTCAGAACAAATACATTTTCTAGTCGTGGGTAGTTCGGTCACTGAGTTCACAAAATAATGGATAGTCCAGTGAGAAACCAACAAAATATACACATTGATTCTCTTTTTCCATCATAATGTAGTATGCAGTGTGAAAAGAGGACACAAGATTTAGGAGGAATTTGTGTTAGGTAGGTTTCACACTAATATCGTATCATTCTCCATCGTCACTTTAGAGAGGAGAAATGGGTTAGTAAAAAAGAGAGCAGAAAAATAACAAATAAATAAATCTTACATTTTTTTTTTTATAAAATGTGGATTGTGTTACGTTTTTTTTTTATTTTTATTTTTTTTATTTTTTCTCTTCCATGTCATTTTCCTTATTTATCTTAAACCAAATATTTTTAAATATATTTTACATACTAATTTTTATATATTTCATTTATGCTTAAGCTTATTTCTGACAAGTTTTTCTTGCATCCTAATACTCTCTTCGTGCACCCTAATATAAAATTTTAATTCCACAACTGTCCCTATGGCACACCCATCCAATTTTAATTCCACAACTGTCCCTATGGCACACCCATCTGGTTCACACGGGCAAAAAAATGATAAACGAATGACACTCCCATCCGATTTACATTGCGAAAAAATTGACAATTGGATGAGTATGCCATCTGGTTGTCAATTTTTTCGCAATGTAAATTGGATGGAGGGTGCCATTTAATTCTCATTTCCAAATCAAAACAAGAACCGGATGAGACCCATCCGGTTCTCATATCCCGAATCGAAAAATTTCTCCGTTCGCCGTCAACAGCACATCAAATCTCAAATCAACTACTCTCTAATCAGCAATATCACTTACTAATTGCTAATAAACACCAAAAATTACTTACCTATTGCTTGTTTGAAGGATTAATCAAAGATTTGGAAGAATGGAAACAAACAAATGCTGAATCTATAAACGGATGCTGAATCTGTGAACCGGATACCTTTTCTTCGCAGCAATAGCTATGCAAATACACAGATCTGTACTTGGTATGGAGTGAAGTGGATGAAGACAGCAATGGGTGCAGTGGCACGAAAGCTTCAGACGGTGGTGAAAATGGATGGAAGTACGGATTTCGAATGTGAGAACCGGATATAGGAGTCAAGGGGTGGAGGCTAATTTGGTCTTTGCACTTTTAAAATTGAGGGTATAACTGTCATTTCTTAATTATTTTCTTTCTACCAAACATGAGTGTTAAAATCGGTTGATTTGATTTTTTTGAACTATTATTTTAAGATAAGTCCCTTATCTGTGAGGATACTCCTCTATTTAGATGGTTGTGAGCTTTGATCACTGTTTCTTAAGACTCATGATTATTAATTTTAGTAGTTAGATACTTTTTCGCTAATGGCTATTGTTAATACTTGTTTCAAGGTTTATGACGTTATTTTTGGACTGTGCTGAGAACTTGGATTTGGCTAACTTTCCAGATCGATCTTGAGTAATAAGTTTGTGGGTTATTCCTAAGTTGCGTCAAGAACTTGAGTTTGAGTCGATTTCCCCGACTGACTTCGAGTAATAAGTAACTATCCCTAAGTTGTGCTGAGTATTTGGATTTTGACTGACCATCTAAACCAACCTCGAATAGGAAGTCCAATACAATATATATATATATATATATATATATATATATATATATATATTATTTATAATACATTTATATGTAAGATAGAGAATTGATTTTATAATTTTCTAAGTGAGATGCTAAATGTAAATAAGGTGAATGCACTTTCATTATACATCTATATAACAGATGAACTGGCTTTGTCTTTGGTTGGCGCAGCCGTCACGGTGGACTTCACATTCGTTCACGATGCAGTTAAATATAAGGCATTGGCATGTTGCCCTCCAAATAGGGGAACCATATTTGCACATTATTTTTTCACCCCACTTCCCTCAGATCAATTCTTATATTAGAAACAAAAGGGCACTTCCATTTTTTCTAAAATATAAGTCACATGCCCAAAGCTCAAAACTCAAAAAGCTACTTTTTTCTTCCTTTGCAATATAAACTGGACAATATATATGACCACCACTTGGAGGGAATCTGAGGACCACATCATAGCTAGCTAGAAGCTAGTAGTTAGGTGAAGGGCATGCTGTGCTTATGAAAAGAATATGAAATTTGTTTTTTTTTTTTTTTTTTTTTTTTTTTTCTTTTTTTTTTTGGGTTGTTTTTTTTTTTTGAGGAAAAAAAAAGTGATATGAAAAAAAAAAGAAAA
>Ga0099825_1005577_pt1 | contig 16082 bp, 7 predicted proteins | sample SiratroredBW_FD_76838 | JGI IMG/M metagenome (GOLD analysis project Ga0099825, IMG submission 76838) | Root nodule microbial communities of legume samples collected from California, USA - Siratro red BW | ecosystem: Host-associated > Plants > Roots > Nodule | place: USA: California | collected...
ATGATCGAAGATCCACTTCAGGATATGTATTTCTTAGTGGCGGTACAAGTATTTCTTGGTGTAGCAAGAAACAAAATTCAGTCTCTTTGTCAACTACAGAGGCAGAGTACAAAGCTGCTGCTCTTGCTGCTCAAGAATGCATTTGGCTTCAAAGACTTGCGAACTATTTATATCTTCCTATAACTAAGCCAACTACACTTTTTGGAGATAATCAAAGTGCTCTCAAGCTCACCAATAATCTAGTATTTCACGCAAGAACCAAGCATATTGAGATCGAGCATCATTTTATTAGAGAAAAGGTTCTTGACAACACCGTCAATGCGTTGGAAGTGAGAAGTGAGGAAAATATTGCCGACATTTTCACAAAGTTGCTTTCTAAGACTTCCTTTAAATTCCTTCGTGCGAAATTCGGGTTAATATCCAAAAAATCACTTTAAGGTGGAGTGTTGAAAATAAAGTTGATTTTTTGTTTTCTACAATATTCTAGAGTTGTCTATAATTAACAAGGTAGTTGAGGCAATTCTACAATATTATAGAGATGTCTAAAGTTAATAGAGTAGTTGAGAAGTCTACCATTAATAGGGTAGTTGGGAATGTTCAAATTAATTAGGAGTCTAGAACATTCCATGAGTACTATAAATAGAGCTAGTCATTTGTCATTTGTATCAAGCCATTTTGAGAAGTAAAAGTCTTCCAAAGTTTCTTTCCTCTTCTCTTGAATCATTTTCCTTTATTTTTGAGGTTATTCTTCTTTGGTTGTATTCTTCCATCCTTTGAGTGTTGTTCGGTCTTGGGCCAGCAGGCTTGTTCTCTTTTTTCTGCTGTTCTTTTATATTTTACAACAAGGACAAGTATGTGTTCAAATGGAATTTGAGTTCTTAACATTTTCACACTTCGCAATTGTTATCTTGGCAAACAAGACAATGTACAACATATTATTCATTTAATTGGGAGATAACAAGTTTACTGATAGAGACAGTTGATATTTATTTCTTCCTTATTTTTCAAGTTTTGCTCAATCTTGCAGCGCACTCTAGATATACAAAAAAGTTTAGGAATAACATATTCAGAGAACAAAATAAATATACACAACATTTTACGACATGAACTTAACCTATCTTCTCAATATTCATGCTCAATGTATGAATGGTTTGAGACTTGTTTAACTTCTACATATCTTAGATCAGGAAAGAAGATTGTTTTCAAATAGTGTATGTCAACACTCAATTGCTTAAGATACTCGAGACGCAGTGTCTCCACATTTAACTACTTCTCATCTACATCCATACTTTCCAGTTTTCCTCCACTTATCTTTAGCTCCTTCAGTCTCAACACATCTTTAACAATTCTCCAAAACTCTTTCCAGGAAAACATTCAAGATGCAACTTTCTCAAATCTAGAGACAAATGAATATTAGCAGACATTGGGTCAGAACCCCTCCAAGATATTTTCAGATAATCAAGTGCTACAAAATATTTCAAACATTCAAACTCCCTATCCCTCATCACGGCCTCCCTTCCTATATACCTGCTCAGTCGCCTTAGTTTTTCCAAATTTACAAGATCTGATATTCTGCAATGAGTCTTTTCAGGAGTACTTATTACAAATCCCTTCAGAACTTGGAGATTAGTGAGCTTATCGATCCCCTTTGGTATTCCCTCCAAAAGGTAACACTCGGACAAAATCAGATGTGTGAGGCTTTCCATTGATGAAATATCATTAGGAAGTGTTTCCAAATTATGGCAAGCTTTCAGATCAAGAATTTGTAGTCTTTCAAGTTGAGCAACGGAGGATGGAAGCTTGAATATTCATGATATCCCACGGAGACTAAGATATCTCCACTGCGTTAGATTTCCCAACTCTTTCAACAATTCTTCACTCCTAACTTCAATGTGATGCAAAAGTGAATCTTGCCAATTGAAGCACCTTTAAATACATTAAATTCTTTCTAAATTCAGTGCTCCATTTTAACCAAAATACGAATGATCTAGTGTAACTTTTTTTTGTTCAAGCCGTAACCCATTTTTTACAAATTCCCGATCAAAGAATTGTCTATAAAAAAATCCACAATGTTCTCGATTTTTGTTGAATACATATGATTCTAACAGATGAAGGACGGCAGGAAGAATTCGAAATTTATTGAGAATGGAAGACTTTCCGTTACAACAGCGTACAATCATATTAGATTCCAAAAGATCATGAATCACACCCTCGCACAATTCCTCTGCTGTTTCGTTCTCTCTATCTTTAACCAAACCCTCTCAGATTCACAAATTAATAGCATTTAGCGTTCTTAGGGAAAATTAGGAGAGAGAACAAGTAGCCGGTAAAATATAGTTTTTAAGGAAAATATAGTTGATACGGAGGGAAGCTAAATGATGACATCAATTTGCAGTTTTAGTATGATTTGAAGAAAGCAATATTGCACGACAAAAGTTTCACGTCATTCTTTGAATAGCTTCCACTTCAATCATCCCAAACAAAGTTGGATTCTTCATGCTTAGTTTATTTCCTTCAAAGAGAGAATTTATAATATATTCTATGCTTTGAAATCAAGGATTTCATCCGTGACTCATGAACACATTCGGCCAATCATTTATGATTTGGAGATTCTTTTCAAGCACTTGTTGGGTATGCTGTTTTCATAGAGATTTCAACGGGGACAAGGTCAGTGCTAACTTCTTTTTAAAATCTTTTATTGTTATATAATATTGTTTATATGTGTAACATAATTAAATATTTTTATTTATTATTTTATTCATATTATGAAATTAAAAATATAAATTTAGATTTTATTTTACGATTTATATATTTTATTTCTTATTTACTTATGGTAAATAGAAGATAATTGATTTTTAAGATTTTTTATAATTGTTATAATCGCACTAAAAATTTGTTTTTATTAAATATTTAAATTCATATTTAAAATTTAAAAAATAATTATAGATTTTTTCTTTTTGAGTTTTATTTCTCAATTTATGCAGCCTAACAGCAATTGTTGAAAACCACAATTATATGAGCCACAACTATCAATGTTAAAAAAGAATTTGAAGAGAAAAATAGTTAGAATACTACACCCTCTGGAGTTAGATCATCACTTGTGATCTGTGTTCATCAAAAACAAATTATTACAATTATCAATTGAAAATTTAATATAAACCCCGAGTTTGGATAGAGGATATTTTAATTTTTGAAACATTCAAATATATTTAATTGAATTTATTTTATTTTATATAAAGTTGAATTGGTTTGAATTCAAATTGAGTTAATCGAGATCCCGTTCACTCAAATTAGGGTAGAGCTTCTTCCTCCAGTTTCATAGGTTCTTCCTGTACCTCCATACCATTTTTGTTTTTCCAAATTGCCTATTTTGTAAAGACTCCTTTACCCTTATGAAGGTTATTATATATGTTTCGAAGAGTGAAATGGAGGTGGGTGAGGGATAGTGATGCTGCGGTGGCAAGGGTGGCCGCATGTTGTAGTGGCAATGGTGGTTGTGAGTGGAAGGTTGGAGCAGTGGTGGTTGTTGCGAGGTGGTGTCTTTGTCGGAGGTAAGTCTGGGTGGTGTGTGTTTTTTGTATTTCGGAATGCAGTTTTCGGAAGATCTCCGAAATTCTCTTTTCGGCAGTGTTTATGGGTTTGAATTTTTGACTTCTCGAAAGTAAAATTTGACTTCCGGAACAAATCATTCCAGAAGCTAAATTTTACATCCGTAATGTTTCCAAAATAGCCTACTCTGGAAGTCGCTCTTAGGATTATGGACGTAGAGGTGAAAGGGGAGAAATATATAGAGATGTATTATAAAAGGGTAAAAGAGGCAGTACAATCTTTAGGAAAGATAAGTTTTGGAAAAATTAAAAAGGCGTAATTACTACTTCTGGTTAAACTTAAATAACATCGTATATGATTGTTTAAAGTGAAGAGAATTTCCAAAATAAAAAAGGAGCCTCTATAATATGTGGATATATAAATTAACATGTATTGATGTGATAAAAAACGTATATTAACATCTTCATAAAAAAAAAAAGCTACTAATTTTAAAATAGAGCGAAAATAGAATGCAAAAAATTACGACGTTGTCAATGCAAAAAACTCTACTCTTTGATCAATGAAAAAAAAACGTGGTATATTTTGTCACCATGTCAAACTGTTGTACATTGTTAATGTATACTATATTTTCTCACATACTTGCACGTTAACTGATCAATTTTAATTATAATCAATATCAATTTAAAAGAAAAATTTTAAGATATTTTCAAAACAATAACAGCCTTAAAATTAAAAGACAAAAGCTAACAATGAATCAAATAATAAAAGTTTGACATTCTTTACAATTATCAAACTAAATGGCAATTTTATCTGTGATCCAGATTGTATTAACTACATTATCCCGAATCACATTTTAACCAAGGCTTGTTTATGGAGGAAGAAAACACGTCAATACCAAAACCTGTTAATTGCAAACCATTGGTGCATATTATTGTAGAATAGAAAGGGATGTCTTCATAGTAAGGTACATTCCTAAGTAAACAGTTAAATGCATTACTATGGAAATGTAAAATCTGGAGTAACACTTGGTAACAAACACATCTGCAAATGGAAACCCGGCATTTATGTAACATTTGAAAGCTCATATAAACTTTCTGACACTCCTAATAATGGTGTTTAAGAGCTCTCCAAAGCCAGAAATTAACCAAAAAACATTCAACAAAAGGGTCTCACAATTCCCTTATATTTTCATAGTGCATCCTAATACAAAGTATTCACACCTGCTTCACCAACAGTCACATCAACCTGTAGAAAACATGCATGCACAGAAATCAGTAACAGCATAATTTCAATTGTACTGCAGTGAACAAATAGGTAAGGTAAAAGAATTAGAGGTATGATATAACACCCGGCAACCTCTTGCTCCAATAAAGGGCAGTAGTAATAAACATTAATTATTAGGCGCAAAAGTACAATTAATAGTTAAATAAAAATTAGAAAATAAAAGCTCTTTTTCTTGGAAAATTAAAATTTGATTTTAGTTCTTCCAGAAAGTAAATTAGATTGAAAAGAGAAGAGACAGTGGATGTGTTACGAACTAAAAATTTTGACATCAACTTTTATTAGTGGAAATGGGAAAGATTAATTGCTCAGGAAATCTATTTACAGATATTCACATATAAAAATATATACATTTATTTTCACTTTTAAGATCACAACCCTTATCAAGAACGGTAATGGCCATTATAAACATGAAAATAAAAGTTTTCCTATTACTCACCACAGTTGTGAATACAATCAAGGTATTTACCACCAATCACCGGCAATATATTGCTTGATCAATGTGTGGCGGAATTTGTTTTATTTCAGTTCCAAGTTCTTGTTCAATTCTATATCTGGAAAAAATAAATGGAAATGCATGAGAAATCTTTACGAATTATGACTGAAAGTGACATCTAACAAATACTTACAAATTGAAGCGATCCTCATAGGTGATCAAATTCACCGCTAAACCTAGGTGCCCAAACCTCCCTGAACGACCAACCTACAAAACAGAACATCCATAAGAACACACAACCATGATCGCAGTAGGGAGAAACCAGAAATTGAGCATACCCTGTGTAGGTAGGTTTCTGAGTTCTTCGGAAAATCAAAATTAATAACAACATTGACTGCCTGGATGTCTATTCCCCTAGTGAAAAGATCTGTAAATGTTTCAGAACAAGCGAAACAGATGAGAAGTTATAGTTATAATTATTAGGGACAATAAATTAAAAAAAGTAAAAATCTAGCGAATGCCACCATGCAGATATATTTAACTAAGGGCATGTGGCATGAAATATTACTGAATACCACCAGCGCATCAATGAATCACACTAACCAAACAAATATACAGAGTATGCTATTATTCATCATCCATTCAAAACGGAATTCTGAAACAATATAATGAAAAACATTAAAAGTTGCATCTCTCGCTGGATAGGCATTGCGCAGCAATCAACAGAATAAAAAGAAAGACTCTATGCTCATTTATAGCAGGATGCTAAAGTGCCTGCAACGTACCAGTACAAACAAGATTTCTGCAGGCACCATTGCGGAAGTCATGAAATACTCTATTACGGTGGTCTTGCAACATCTTTGCATGAATATAGAAACACGAATACCCAAGTTCAGTGATTTTCTTGGCAAGAAGTTCAACCCGATTCACAGAATTGCAGAAAATGATTGATTGGTTTATTTGAAGCTGAAATAGACACTATTGTTAGTACTATATTCAAAGATAGCATATGGAAAATCTAGATACCTTGACATAGATTTACCTTAGAGAAAAGAGTATTTAGGCAGTGGACTTTCTGCCTCTCTTCCACAAATGCATAATATTGTGTAATACCTTTCAGAGTTAGCTCATCCATAAGGTTAATAACGTATGGCTTACGTAGATATCTATCTTTGAAGTCCTTAACAGTAACAGGAAATGTAGCAGAAAACATCAGAATTTGACGGGTTCCTGGAAGAAATTGAATCAGCTGTTCTATTGAAGGTTGGAACTCTGGGGAGAGAAGCTTATCAGCCTGACAGAAAATTATATAAAACCTCGTTGTTGTCATTTTTTTCAGTTTGATAAACAAAGAATTCATTATTGGTGCATAAATTACAGGTACAAAGAGGAAACAAAGAAACCTAAGAACAAGAAACATGACATATACCATGTCAATCTCTTCGTACATCACCATCCAGTAAACATTCTAACATTTCATTTCAACCAAATTCATCGGGTAAATGAAGAACGGTACCGAAGTCTCCAAAAAACAGAAACCTCTGATCAATACCAGTATGAATATCAGAGGAATTACTGTTAAAAGTTCCAGAGAATGAACATGTAAAGGAAACTAAGGAAAAGATAAATATTTATGTCATGAATCAGAGGCACAATAAAGAAAGCCATTGCTTCTGCTAACACCATGCAATCATTTCTTACCCTCATCTTCAATCCCTTTTGTAATGAATGCTATAAACAGTATCAATTACCTAATGTATCTCTATCAATTAGTAAATTACAAGAGAAATGTAACTACCTCATCCATAACAAGCATAGAGCAATCTTTCAGAATGCAAACACCCTTCTTTGCAAGATCTAATATTCTTCCTGGAGTTCCAACTAGCAGATGAACTGGTTGATATAAACGCATAATATCATCTTTCAGGCTGGTACCACCTGTTGTAACCATAACTTGAATTTTCAAATGTTTTCCAAGCTCTTTACACACTTGGGATGTTTGCAAAGCCAACTCTCGTGTTGGGACCAATATTACAACTGCATGAAAGAATAGAACAAAGGCAATGATCAAGACATAAGTGGAGTCTAAAATAATTCTCATTCAAAAATATATATAATAGACATTAAATAAACTACAAATAACATAATAAATGAATCATGCATCAACAACAAAGCCAAAGATATACTATTTTTAAACTTTGGCACCAAAATCTATTTGCACATGGACAAGACAACAAAAACTTTGTAGCCACATGTTAAACAACAATCAATATATACATACAAGGAGAAATTATAGGATATTCAGAAGACCATAGTACCTTCACATAATTTATACAGTCATCGAATATTTCTTATCCGCTATAAACCAATTTTGTTTAAAGAAATGTTCAAAAGTTATAGTTAAAATTAAGAGAAATTACTCAAAAATATTCTCGAAGAATTAGGGGCTGACTGTTTAAACTTTAAAAAAAATACTACCTCTAGCTTCAGAGAATAGCACTAAAACATTTAGTTTTAGATTTTTACAAACTGATTATAATTTTTTAAAAAATGTGGCTTCATAAAAGAAACACTTAAAAAAATCAGAGAGATGGGCAATTAATATCTTTCTGTAGTACGAACAAAATGCTGAAATAAGTTAAGGAAATTAAAATAACAATATTACATCAAGCTTGTTTAAGTGAATACTCAGAAATAATGTCACTAAATTAGTTGGACCTTCCCTATCAATAATCATAAATAACAGTTACTTCTCTCACCGCATATCTCAGTTTTAATAAGAAACACTGCTTAGTGAGGCCAACAAGCAGCCGGCTACAAGAAAGGCTAACAAACTGAGAACAATAAACATAATCATTTCAATTATATTCTGAGAATTCTGTAAAATACTTTATGTAAGTAGAGGTCAAACCTTGAATAACATTATTATCCTGATCAATTTTTTCCAATGCAGGAATACAAAATGCAGCTGTTTTGCCTGTTCCATTTTTAGCCCTAGCAAGAATGTCACTACCAGTAAGAGCAATCGGAATGCTTTCCTCTTGGATAGGAGATGGCCTTTCAAAACCCTTCTCGTATATTCCCATAAGCAGCTCACGCTTCAAAAAGTAATCCTCAAATTCATTGCCTTTAGTTGCTGTCACATCCTGAGAAAAACAAAGAATAAAGCTCAAGACTAACAGAAATGCTAGAATATAAAGTTAATAGTATTTAATCACATAAAATAAAAATTTTAAACAAATAACTCATGGATGATAACATCTAATTAAACCTTCAAATGGATATAAAATTATAAGATTATCAAGTAAAAATATAACCACACTGATACATCTAGCATTTAATTTAGCAATAAAATTCAATTTCATCAAACAAAAATAAACCTCCTGACAAAAGTAAATGATACTGAACTGGTTATAACTTACAAGGAGTAGAATAAGAGTACATTCCCTATATCTCTACAATTTTAACAGTGTGTGATTATGCTCGAGATTCAGAATCTAATTCCAAATAACTGAAAAAACGTCAATCTCAAATGCCTAAATAATAGCATATATGGTACTAAATAAGACATTGATCAACAAAATGCCAGCTATCACCTATGTAGAGAATCAGCTCAACAAAAAATTCCAATATATTAACTAAAATTATCAACTCACAAATAAATGAAAATAAAATAGTATGGAATTAGAAACATCACATATAAGGTGTACCTCCCCAAGAATCTCTGAAACAAAACACACGACTAAAGCATAATGCATATTTCATACAATCAACAACTTCAATCACGAGATTAATTGTTTTCAATTTTCAGAACCATACCTCTGTTTTGTAGCGTGTATCAGGAGCAGGGATATTTAGTCTTGCCTTCCAATCTTGTGAACTAACAAATGAAATCAATTGAGGATAAAATTAGAACAATTATCTCCTTAGGCAAGAACCAGTATAAACTAGTTTTGTCTATAGGTAATATATTTGAACTTAACATGTCATTTTCGAACTTTTCACTTTCACATACTCCAAATTGAGCAAACATATGTAGTGTCATAATACATTTGCAACACCAAGGAACTAAGCCCCAACAGTGGAGAATTAGACATTATCAACTCATTTTGAATTTAAACATAAATACACAACAGAAATCAATGTAAATATTAATGATCATCATAGACAGAGTTAATCAAGAAAAGAATCGTAACCTAGACATTCAGAAAACCACAAACAGATATTTAGTTTTACAGCTCAAATTTGAGTTTCAGCAACCACTTACAATATAAATTACATTATCTTCCAAAATCTATGATTACACCAGAAATCCCGATCCCCTAACATACAACAACGGGGTCTCCGTTCATAGAAGAAAACAAAAGAATAATTCCAATAATTGCTACCCTTTAGCAACCCAAATTATTTAAACCAAACCACTTTGGCAGACAGATTATTTTCACCATTACAACAAAGAAAAAGAAAACCAAAATCTCTAAACCTTCTCAGAACTATAAAGAGACCACAATAACTACACATTCCCACGTGAGATGATAGGCTTTCCTCCAATAGTTACACATCCTCTTACACACCAGAATAGACATTCCCCCACACAACTAACTAACCATTGAAAAATGTCTCATGCCACAAAACCTTACCCATTCCAAACCCAGAAAGCTCAACAGATCCAACATCCTTCATTAATCCCATCACCACACATGGTCCAACACACAACGTAATTTTCAATGTTTTAAGCAATTTCAATAGCAACATCAAGAAATTGCAGACAAATGCAGTCACAGTTGGGTCACATGAGAGTTCAAAAACCATGACATTGCTGCCTAAATCCCAGCGATGAACCATTTCAAAAAACCTTCGAAATTTAACGAAATCAATCTGACAAGGCCCCAATTCAAATAAACAGACACGGAGACACAGAAAAGAAAAACAATAAGGTCAAACAAGACCTTGAGTCAACGGCTTCAGACTGTACAGTCTTCTCAACCTCCTCGACAACGTTGGTGTCGGTCCCACCACCTAACTGGTTCCTGCTCAACCACTGTTGCTGTTGTTGTTGCTGCTGCTGCTGATGGTGTTGATGATGCTGTTGTTGCTGTTGCTGATGGTGGTGGTTCTGCTGATACTGCTGCGGATGATGGTGCTGCACCATGTGCCTCTGCACATATTGATGTTGCTGATGTGGCCTCGGTTGAAACCCAGGGTTCGAGTTCAACCCTCTTCCTAACCCCATCCCAGGTGGGTACCTCTCTCTATCTCTATTGTTCATCCCTCCGATCTAAAAACCAAAAATTTCTACGCAAAAACAATGTACAAAGACGCTGCTACACTCTATATGCACGAAGCTAGGGTTTCTCGAGGGTCGCTGGATTCGGAACCCCGTTTGTCTACGGCGAATTCTCGGAATGGGGTTGCGATTGGTGCCTAGACTAACAAAATCTGAGGTGGAAAATCTGAAATTTCTCAGGGTATCATACAAGGACCCAAAAAAAATTGGGTTGAAATTTGGAGCAAGAATTTGTACAGATCTACAGCAGTTAGAGGGGTTGATTTGATTGGAGGCAGGGATTTGATAAAGGTGGAGAGGAAATGGAGGAAGGAGAGAGGAAGAAAGAGTGTGGCTTTCTTTGAATTTTGTGTGTTGTGAAATCAATGAAATTTGATTTGGGGAAATTAGGGCGTCAAAATGGGATTTCTGATAATTACTTCATGGCCCCTCTCTCTCTCCATTTATTAAGTACAGGCATTTCACTTTCACACTTTGAATTTTCTTTATCATCTTTCTTCCATATAGTAAGGATTGTGGAATCATGGATCATTCTCTCTTGTAAGAGACATACTTTTTTTTTTCTTTTAAGAATAACAACAAAGACATGGTTTCACACTATTTTTTAGGCATTTTTTTTCCTCATTAAGGTAATATCTATGCAAATTTAGAATAAAATTATAGTTTCAATCTAAAACCTTTATTTTACCATGCATTTGTTGCTTTTTCTATAATACTTTTTTTATTAATTATTAATGTTTGATTTGACTGTAAAATTTATTTAATAATTGTAAATGCTATTGAATCAGTTATTAACAATTATGTCTTTAAATATATTCAATAATGCATATAATATTAAATAATATAATTATGTTATTAATCTTTTTCATGATTCATATTTCTTCTTAATGAAATTCAATTTGAAAAAAAAAATCAATTTAAAAAATAAAACAATGGGATACCATTTAATCAAATAACTAGTAATGGAGAATTTTTTTTGCTTAGAGAACTTAATTCTCACCTCTTCAACCACCAAAATGAGGAAATGGCCACAAACACACAAAATATCAGTAAAATATATCCTGTTAAGTGTAATAGAGACCAAAGGTCTGAACAAATTAATCATTGAATGATATTAAATTTAGTAAATAAAATTGGGAATGTCATATTTGTATTGGGCAAAAGTATGCTTTTGTTTTCTGAATTTCTTCACATCTTTGGTCTCTAATATATTATTTCATTTGTTTCTTAGTTATTAATTGATGACATGATAGTTCAAAATGTTATAGAAATGTGTGTGCATGATTTTGAAGACTGTGAAGATTTCAGAGTGAGAAATATGCATGCATTTTTGATAGAGGAAAGATTATTACAAAGAAAAATATGTGCATAAGTACGTTGTACATTTCATATGAGACAAAAATGTGCATCTGGGTTTTGCGTGACGAAATAGTCCACTCCACCCTATCTTCTCCATTCTTGTCTATCTAGCTTCAAAGAATGGGCTGAAATGGAATTATCATGATGGGTTTTAATAAATAAATTAAAATAAAGTTGGTGAATCAAATCAATAAAAATGTTAATTTATCTTGGTTTATCAACTTTATTTTTTTTTATACAATATAATGTATTTGTATTTTGTAAAATTTATCATAGTATTTTTATCTCCATAAACATTTTTTTTTCAACACACAATAAATAATGTTAATAATAAATTCAAGACGAAAGACTCGTCGACTTAGATGAATAAATAATGTTAATAATAGATTCAGACAAAAGACTTGTAGACTTAGATGGATGATATATCTTTTTTAGTTACATATTAACATTATAATATAAAATTTAACTTACCATTAATTAATAAAATATATATTAAAGGTTACCTTTAATCATTTTTAACATTATTTTTAATATTTTCTAGCCTTTTTTAAAAAAAGTTATTGACCTACTGCTATTTAAAAGGTTACAAGCTAATCCATATTTCTACTATTCTAACTTTAATTTAGTTAGTTTTTCATCGTACATTAGGTTTATCTTTGTTATCTTATACCTATCTTTGTTATCTTATATACCTATGTTTCTAAATTTCTTAAAGTGAGAATAACAGAAGACTCATGAGATATGGATTCTTCAAATTAGTGGTATTTGAAAGTAGATTTCTCCTCTAACAAACAAATCAAACATCAATAAATATATATACTTCTAAAACAAATACTACTTCATAGTGAGATTAATTGCTTTAAAACTTGTTTAGTTATCATAAGATATATAAAAATTTGCAACCAAATATTACAGTTACACTTTCTCTCCGGTTAAAAAGATAGTTATTTATCATTATAGTTGGTTTCAACTTAACATCAAAAATACATTTTTACATTATGAGAAAATATACACATACATTTTTTTTTTCAATATGTTATATTCATATGATATATTATCACAAACAATTATTAAAAAAAGTACTGTCAAGCTAAAACAATATATTATTGAATAGTTTTAGATAAAAGATTTCGAGCTTAAAATATATATATATATTTTTTTTGTGTAAGAGTTTTCCAGTCAAAAAATAGGATGATTTTGTGATTTTTAAGAGAAAAAAATACATCTTTTAAATGTTAAACCTCCCATACATCAATCAATTTGAGTAACAAACTTGTACTTATCCAATAGGAAACATATTTTAATTTAATCCTATGTAAAGAATGTTGTTAGTAAGTTAAATCAATTCTTTCTCTAAATTTTGATTTCATATTAGCCTAATAGGTGAATTTACTGTGGTATAAATTCTAAAGTAAAAAGTAAATTAATAGTATAGCTGCCTCATAAATCCTAAAGCTAATAACAATAAAAATATTTAAAAATTACATCAAAAATGTTATTACTATTTTTAGATAATTACTTATTTTTATGTGTTTTTTTATTTTTTTAATGATATATATATATATATATATATATGTTTGTCAGGACGGGAAAAATTAAATTGAATTGAATTATTTATGTCTCCATATAAATTAATCTCTAACTTTTTTAAGATTACATTTTTATATATGAGAGAGAAAATTGGAACAATATATATATATATATATATAGTCAATAATTAAATCATTTAATTAATATGCAATCTGATATCCATGTGAACTTGGTTGGCATATGATTGGATTTTAGCATTTTTATTTGTACTTTGTCCACTCCTTTGATAATTTGAATTTTGTTTCAAGAATCAATAAGCCCATAATTCAATAATTTATTGGATAAAATTACTATTTCCTTTTATTTTTTGTTTTTTTTCTTTTTTTTAATTGCAGTTTGTAGATACTTAACGCAGAAACCAAAATTCTTTAGTTTCTTAGTTAATGTTTTTTAGTCTTTATCTTGGTTGTTATCTCGTCTCATAAATTTTAATATTTTTTTTTCTTATTTTGCACTTTTTTTTAGTGAAGGGTGGGGCCCAATCCCAAAAGAAAATGAAAAACACTTATCATGTTGCAATCCAAGTGATGTTTTCAAATCCAATGATGACGTATTTGGTAATGATTTTCTATTTCTTTCTTTGTTGAGAAATAATCTTTTTTTTTTCTTTTTCACAAGAATTCTTTCTTTAGTATATTAAAAAAAATCACTGAATACAAGAAGAACTAACCCAAGTTAGGTTACCAAAAAGACACAAATAGTGGTCTATTCGGTATAAAGAAAAAAATGAATAAATAAAATTTTAAAAGGTGAATGAGAGGAAATTAAAAATATTTAGTCGAAGAAAACTAAAAAATAAATAAAAAATAGAAGGCAATAATTAACATTGTTTTATTTTTATTCAACTAAATACTTAATATTATCTTCATTACATTATTTTTACCTGTTAATTTCATAACACTGTTAAATAAAAATAAAGAGTAATAATGTTGGGTGTGAATGATTTTAGTACTAAAAGTGACAAATCATCACGAATTTGTATTATTGGTTAGCTTTTATGTTATTGTAAAGAAAAGTAATTAATATTTGGCAGAAATGGAGGGTGGTTTGGAACACTGGTTGTTGATAAGATTGGTCTTGAAAGAATACCATATATTTGGCCTTTTGTTTGAACAACTTCAAACAATGATTTGGACAAAAAGCATATCCATAATTTTTGTTCAGATTGTGATTTGAGAACTTTCAACTAAAAGCTGACACACCATCAGAGAAAGTGGATTCTCTTTGATGTTTGATTGCCTTATAATATATTTAGTTAATTGAAAATAAAATATAAAATGAAATTAAGTATGGATAATTAGCAACACAATGCATTTTCAGAGGTAGCAGGCGATAATATTTGACAAATTTTACTTCTGCTTTGGCTATGAAATTTGAGATTATGTATGTAATAATGACTTTTCCCTTAAGTGTGGTTAAAAAATGGTTATTTATTTGTAACATGAATTAGGCTTGGTCCTACGGTGATTTTTGGAGCATGGTAATGATTAAAGAAAATCTTTGATATAAAAGATTAAATATGAATAATGATATTTTTTATGTTAAATATAAAAGAAAGTACATGATTGAATAGAAACAAACATTGTTAAGAAACTGTTTGTCAAAAGTGGGCACATGTTTTACCATTATCATCTTCCACATCAATTTTATTTTCATAATTATCCATGGATGAAGATTCCATCTTTTTCCAAAGTTTCTCAGTCTTTTCTTTCAGTGTTGTGACATGGAATGCAGCGAGAATCCTCTCTTTAATACTTGCCTTCATCTTTTCCTTGTTCTCATAAGAATAAGAATTACGATGATACTGTTATCAATAGGCAAAAAAGAATCATGATGATAGAGAAAAGGATTTTTATGCAAAGCAACGAGAATATATTTATATGTAAGTTTCAATGTAAAACTAATAAACACCAAAAAAAGCTTATACTGATGAACTTTCCCAGAAAGCTGAAAAACAAGTTAACAGAAACTTATAACAAGTTCAAATGAAGTTACATAAACTCTTTCAACCCCCTCTCCCCATATGAAGTTGGAAACTATTCTAATCAACAAATTCCTCTTCTACATAAACTTTTCCCTTCATCTTTCTTAGTAACAAAAAAGAAAAAAAGAAGTTTGTGTTGATGGGAGGAGCTTCACCTTACAATTTAAGGCTTCTACATATTTCTATGATTATATCAGCAAAAGTGACCTTTACTATGAGCTCAGCAACATATCTACATATCTATGTGATTATATTAACTTCTATTTCAATTTTATATCATTCCACAAACTTCCCCCAAGGCATTTCTTTTCACTCAGCAGCATATTCTAAACAAAAAAAAGTAATATGTGTAGGTTTATATACCTTGGAAAATCTTAAGAAATCTGAGCTGTGAACTTCAAGAACAGAAGCTTTTGAATGCTAATCAATCAGTGATGAAGATAATAAAAATGGACTGTGTTCTGCTGTGTCTATTGTTGGGAAATGTTGAGATTTCCCCCTAATAATATTGAATATTAAAAATAGAGAAACTAGACAAAAATATTTTGAACGGAGTTCAGCAAATAGCTTAATCTCCGGGAACCACACAATGGCAC
>Ga0099825_1005582_pt1 | contig 16080 bp, 7 predicted proteins | sample SiratroredBW_FD_76838 | JGI IMG/M metagenome (GOLD analysis project Ga0099825, IMG submission 76838) | Root nodule microbial communities of legume samples collected from California, USA - Siratro red BW | ecosystem: Host-associated > Plants > Roots > Nodule | place: USA: California | collected...
TATATATATATATAAAAAAATAAAAATATATATAAAAATAAAAAAAAAAAAAATAATATATATATATATATATATATATATATATATATATATATATATATATATAAATGAGGATTTAATTTAAATGTTTTTACTGTAAATTGCGATTTGAACATATGTGTATCTTGAGAGAGTTTATAATTTTTTCTTTATAAAAATTACAACATCCCACTAATATTATTAATTAATTATTATATTTTTCTTTAACAAATATAATAAGTCTATTTGTTTTCTTATAAAAAATGTCCAAATAAATGTCAAAACTTAGATAAAAATATTACTAAACACGAAACATAATCTAAAATATGTTTTCAAAATTATTTAATCAAAACATATTCAAAATAAAATTCTTATTAACTGATCTTCACTACATGAATACATGTAAACTTTAATATGAATCATGTTAAATTTGATTATGTGATTTTATTTATTTTTATAAAAGTGTGTTTCTCCTAGAAAAAAAAATAATTATTATTGTTGTAACTGACCACATTTTACATACGTTAAACTAGTTTTTCTTCTCCACTTCTTATCCCAACTTTAATAATGCGTTTCTAACTATTGTTCCATCAACTCTAAAATGCATTTCTTTAATATTTCACACAATTCAATAACAAACCTCTATTTGTTGTACAATATCAAGTATAATTTATGAACTATTTTAACTATATATAAATTTAATTCAACTTTAAGCAATATTCTAAATAGGCTTGACGAGAATAATAAGATGAATTCAATTAAACTTCAAACATTTCAAAACCTAAATGACAAATTGAAATAACTTATTTTTTAATATTTGATTATTTTTCTTTTAATTCTCTTATGTAACATGTTGCTTATAGATAGAGGACTTGGTATTAAATTAGTTTATCGAAATACATTCCACATCTTGAAAATTACTTATTAATAATATTTTATCTTCTCTTCACCCTCTTTAATAGGGTTTGTTAGTATACCGATTATTGCCATCTAACTTCCTATCAATTTTATATGGCAGGAAAGCAAATGAAGTACTTAACTGTGATAGTTGATAAATAAAATAAGTTTTAAAAAAATTAATAAGAAAATATTGATTATAATAAAGAGATACGAAATGTAAATATTTTTTTTTAAATAATTGCTATTTTTTTTACATGAAAATAGAAAGAATTTGTCAAATGAAGCCCCGCTCCAAAATAAATGCTCACGACTAGCAGAGGAATGGATTGAGGAAAGTGAAGTGACACGGGTGATGTGTGAAAAAATCAATCAATTTTCAAGTTTTTTTTTTTTTTGAGACAATTCTTTTGAAAAAAAATAATGATGTACTATCATCTATTCTTAATTGATTTAAATTGTAATTCTTATTTGATGGATACTTTCTAATTAAATATTTGGCCTTTTTTTCTCCTAAGAAAGACATGGGATCTCTGAAATAAAACCTCGTCTCTTATTGTGACGTTGGACTAACTTAATAGATTTGAAAAAGAAAGGCTTTGTAATTGCCATGAAATGAAGGCAAATCCAAGTGGGTTGGTTTGAAACTTGAGGACCCAATAATGAGAGGAGGAAGCTTTGATATTTGTGAAGAGAGAAAAAAAAAAAAAGTTGAAATTAAGAGGAGTTGTGATGGAAAAGTGTGGTAGCAATCACCCTTTAATGGAAAGAAAGGGTGAAAGTTGATTGATTAAAATATCTTTGTTGAAGCATAGAAAGTAGTAGGAAAATAATTGGGGAAATGGTTCTTTGTGATAAAGCAAAGGAATGTCATAATAATTCCCATAATCAATTTCCCAACGAACAACAAACCCACACCAACAAACCTAGCCCACATTTGTTAATGCCCCTACATCAACCCACACCTAACTTAATCTCCCATCATTAATGCCTTCACCCTTCAATCCTAACCCATCCCTCCTTAATCATTTTACCCTCTTTATTATATATAAAAAAAAAACCCACCTTAAAAAAATATATTTTTTATAGGGTTTAAAAATATAATTGTACCCACTTTTCTTTTTAATTTTTGGATGAGCTAAATATGTATTATTATGTTATTAATTGAAGTGAGTCACAATAATGACTTTGATTTGAAAAAGAAAATATGAGCAATAATGTTGGAAGGAATCTATTTAATGCTTAAAACTATAGGGAGACTAGTTTGTTGAGAATATTAAGAAAAAGGGAGAGAACATTGCTTGCAAGCATAATAATATAATAATAGTAGTAGTAGTAGTAGTGTAAAATAACATTAAAAAGAAATAACTACTTTTTCTTAATTATGATACACTAATTAATTTTGAAATTTGTTTTTTTTTTAAATAATAATAATAATAAATAAGGAAGAGCGTGTGCATTAAATAAAACGCTACCTGAAGGACACGTTGCGAGTGCAGGAGCGTGGGCATAAAGTCGTTGACAGTGGAAAATAAACTCTCACAAACTCTTCCTTCTGCGTTTTCTTCTGCAACATTCCAATCCAATCCGTAACAAACAAAACGCTGCGTTTTCTGTTCAATCGCAATTCTTCGCCGCTACCTTCGCCGCTCACCGGTGAGTTCCATGGCCATCTCCGGCCGCCAAAACCCGAGCTCCGACGCGCGCCTCTTCAAGCTCTGTCCCTTCTGGAGTTCGCGGAACGGTTTGTTGTCTTCGAACCATTCCGAAGCGAACGTTCAGAGGTCCTCCAAAACGGTGTCGTCCGTGGCCAGGTCGCTGCTTCCTCCGCGGCGGAGACTCCGTCTCGATCCTTCCAGTTACCTCTACTTTCCATGTAAAGTCATTCCAATTCCGATTTCGGTTTCTCTGTTTATTTCTCAATTAGTTTGTTGTTGTGCTGAAATTTCGTTTGTTTCGAAGATGAACCGGGGAAGCAGGTGAGGAGCGCGGTTCGGTTGAAAAACACGAGCAAGTCTCATGTTGCTTTCAAGGTGCGTGTGTACGTGTTGGTGAAGTTTGAATATGAAATAAAATTGTTTATCATTCCATGCACATCTTTTGGTTGAAACGTGTTACTAAATTTGAAACGCGTTTTTAACGGTTCTGTTTGTGTTGTGTGTTGTGGAAAAATAATGTATCTGCTCGTTATTGTGATTGACTTTTATGATGGTTTTACTTTTGTTGGTTCAGTTTCAAACTACGGCGCCAAAAAGTTGTTACATGCGGCCTCCTGGTGGGATTCTTGCTCCTGGGGAAAGTTTGATTGCAACCGGTGATTTTTTAATATGCAAAATGCTTTTCGATTCACGTTGTTAGTTTTTCTTTTTTGCCTTGTGTTAATGTTTCTTTCCAAATTTGGTGCTCACTCAGTGTTTAAGTTTGTGGAGCAACCTGAGAACAATGAGAAGTTGTCGGATCAGAAGCACAGGGTAAAGTTCAAAATCATGAGTCTCAAAGTGAAAGAAGGGGTGGACTATGTACCTGAGCTGGTATGTCTGGTACCTTCTGATGTTATATTGAATCTCCTATTGATGAGAGACCATTAGGGGGGGAGAGAGAGAGAGAGAAGGGTTGCTTCCTAAATTGTACTTTCTGATTACTCTGTTGGGTGAATTAGATGTGAAATTTACTTGGTAAGGAAAAAGTCTCCTTTAATTTTCTGACATATCTCAACAGCCTCTCCCCCCAATGGCTTCCTAAATTGTACTTTCTGATTATTCTGTTTGGAGAATTATATGTGAAATTAACTACGTAAGGAAAATATCTACTTTAATTTTCTGACATACCTCACTATAGTCGGTTACGTGTTTGCTAGAGACAACACGTTAACACGAATCCATTTATGGGGATGAGTATCAGTCTGGAGGGTAGGTACTATGGCCTTGCTAAGAAGAGAATTAAATTCACAGAGAAGAAAAGTATTAACTAGGTTTATATTATTTACAGCTTTAAAGAATTCAGGTAGATATATTAGATATATAATCGACTTGCCCAAAACTCAAGCTTTATAGTTCTCTACTTAAAGTCATATGGGGAGAATGGATTGTTTGTTTGTGGTAATAATTGACAAAGGACTTGGGTTACATGGTAATACCAGCGTGCTTCTTAGAATTGGGCCAATTGGAAGCCATACAGGATATTTGGGAAATTTAGAGAAATCATAGTGCGCAGGTATTTCAAGACTCTGTTTAATGGAATATCCTTAAAATAGTAGACAAAACTTACGATCACAGTAAAGAGTTTAGATCAATAGATTTGCAAGCTAGGTAGAACATACATTTTATAACATTGTCAACTGCTTGGTTTTTGGAATAAATCTGATATTGTATTGGATGAATTGAACAATTCGCTACTTAGTTTATCATGAATGATCATATTAATTATCTTTCTGGGGTGAAGGGAATCTAAAAGTGAAAAGTAGAGGCACATAATAAGAGGAGAAATGATGAGACTGCGCATAAATTCCGAGTAAATATACAGGCAAGAAAACTGAACTTAAACTTCTGAATAGGATTTTCTTTTAGAAAGTGGATCAAGTCTAAATAAACCTCAGGAAACTTTGTAAATCTCTTATATACTATAATTTGGTCATTGTGGATCTACTACATTTATTTCTTCATAGATACTTGTTTATAGAATATTTTCATGGTAGTATCAACTTACGTTTTATTGATTATAGTCTGTTTCATTTATTCATGCTTTTAGCAAATGATTTCAAGGTTACTTGTTAATGATAAAATAAATAAATAACTTTTGCCTTTGGGCTTCTGTGACGCAGTTTGATGAACAAAAGGATCTAGTGACAGTGGAACGAATATTGAGGGTTGTGTTTATAGATCCAGAACGGCAAAGTCCTGTGAGTCTAACTTTTCTGCAAATTGTCCTAGCACAAGTATACTGGATTAATGTGCAAAAATAACAGTCTGGTGATTTTAGGCTTTGGAAAAACTGAGAAGACAGTTGGCTGAAGCCGATGCTGCAGTTGAAGCTCGGAAGAAGCCTCCGGCGGAAGCAGGTCCTCGTGTTGTTGCTGAAGGGCTTGTAATTGATGAATGGGTAAGCATAATGTTGAGAATGAATTTACTCATTTCCATGTATTTTTAATGTATCTTTGATTAAATTGCCTTCTAATGTTTATAGAAAGAGAGAAGGGAGAAGTATCTGGCCCGGCAACAAGTTCAAGCGGTAGATTCAGTGTAAACGCAATTTGTTCATCCAGCTAATTGTTTTCTTCAGGGAAACACGATCAAGATATCATTGGTATGCTACTGTTGCCAATCAACCTTGGATGCGCGTCAAAAGAACCCTGTTGGGGGAATTGGTTGGCATCCTATTGGTAGTTTGAGAACGCAATCTGGAGGAAAGATTCGTTGTATAACTGTCAAAATTCTTGTTCTTTTGGAGGAACAGTCCGATTTGTACATAGTAGAGTTTGCTTGTTTGTATAATAAATGCAATTCCTCACTGCCATCTGCTTGTGAAATAATCTTGAAATAACAGATCATTCAGAATAAAATCTTATTTTTTGTGCATCTATGTCATGATTAAACAGAGGCCATCGTCAAATAGTTTAGTGAAAATAGATTATCATTGAACGATAGTCTGCTTGGTCAAGGTTTACATCATTTCTTTGTACAACCGTAGTTTGATTTCTCTGAACTTATGCTACTTATTGAGAGTATTTTAGCAATCTATAATGGGTTTGTATTACAGAAAACAACGACCCTGTAGTCACTGCAACATTCATGCAGACGATGGCATCTTTTGTGGGTTTGGAAATGCGTCTCTTGGAACTTTTATTGCAGTAGTGTTGTAGCGTGTGGAACAAACTATATATGCTATGTTTCAGACACAATAACAGGCCACAATTTCAATCTTTTTCTTTAAGTTATCCTAAAATAGAACACGTTATGTACATAATATATAAGCCTAACAATGGAGCTGGAGAACATAATAAGCAGAAAATTACATAAGTAATTATTACTGAGTGTCATATATCATCTGGCAGTAGAAAATTCTGTGAACCATAAATTTGGCGTGAGCTGCTTTGGACAAAGACTGCCAGGCCACACCTGGTGCTGTTGAATGTACTCCACAATGGAAAACTGATCATTCCTGATACTTTCTTCTCAGCAGGGTGGTCTGTAACAGTGCAGAGCTTTTCAAGTTTTCTAACAACGTAGTCGTTGGACAGAACACGTCCTTTGTTTTCCCCTCTGGGGCAGTCAGTAACCAAACCTGTTTCGTATAATGCCACCATGACATCTGCTCCAAGATTGTCCACCTTGGTCATCAGTGCTCCATTTAGGGTGACTTCCAAACAAACTGAAGTAGGCCTACTGAAAGTTGCCTGCTAGCAAACAATATTTCGTTCAACTGTTAAAAACATTCTAAAATCTTTTTCTTTTTTCAAATAGGAAACATTGTATATTGTTGCATTATTCATTCCCTTGGAAGTAGGAACTTGTCTAAGTGATTTTATGTGAGAAAAAGTTAATTTTCTTTTATAGAAAATGAAGAAAATCTTCCAAACTAATAATCAGTCACGTGGTTGGTTTCAAAGAATGGATGACTTTGATTCAAGTTGTTTTGATGATGAAAAGAACAGAGCAACTTCCTAAACCGATGAAACCTCTTTTTGGCATTTATTTATTAGGTGGGGCAGGGGTCTCCCACTTGTTGTGTGAGGTGATGAAATCGGATTGAAAATCCTGCGTGTCAACATCTGTTTTGAATTTACCCCTACTTTCATTCAGGTTTACCTCATGCTAAAGTCGTATACGTGATGTAATCAATCTTTTGGCACCTAATTCACGAGCTTAGCCAAAACAACGAGAATAAACAAGAAAAACAGATAAAAAGCCGAAAGGAAACCGCCGAAAAGTAGCTAGCAAAGGATTTGTCAATTATGTTATTCTTTCTCTTTTCCCCCATTTTTTCTTAAAAGTTTGAGTCATAATTTCTTGCCAAAAAATAAACTATACCAATAGATTCTGTAGCACACATTTTTATTGATTAAATTTTATTACAAAGTATTAATATTCAATAGGCAATCATTAAATAAAAAGTGAATCCTATTAAAATATGTAATTTTAATAAATTTAATCAATAATACAAAATATTTTCAAAAATATACTAAAATATGTTAGTGATATTTCAATCTATAGAAAAGAATGAGCTGGAAAGAGCGTCACTCAGCAACAATTATATCATATAATTTTTTTTCAAGTAAAATCTGATAATCCAAAAGGGTTCCCTCAATATACTTCTACTATCGAAGAATTATAATTAAATAATAGATTGGAATTTTACAATGAAAATTTTCGGGTAAGATTACAATGATGTTTTAAGTGGGTTTAAGATTATTTTTATTTAAATGATAAGGTAAATTTATTTTTAGACCATAAATACAAGTATGCTTCTAGAAGTTTGGTGAGCATCACACTCATTGATCAAAACCAGTTCACATCAAAATTTTGGCTGTTTTTAAATCCTACTTTTTCACTATAAATTTGATATATATTTTTTTTCTTGAAATTAGCCAAACTTACTCAATTGTTGACCCAAAACTAGTGGTTTAGTTGTTTTCAGAGCTTTCTGTCTAATAAAAGAAGCAGCGGCAAACTCCAAAGTCAACTTCTAAGATTGGAAGCTTTTGGTTCAAGAATTTATTATTTAAATAACATTATTTTGAAATTGTCAAAGAACTTTTTCTACCAGTGTTATTTAAATTAAAAAAAGTGTCTAACTTTTAAAAACAAATTAGATTTATAAAGTGTTTTTCTCTTCGGTACCGAATATTACCCTTTATTATTTTTTTTTCTCTATTAGAAACTCATGTCATATACAAATCCTATACAAACAATTTCTTTTACAACCCTATACAATACAAACTTATTTGAGACAAATTTAGTTTCGACGTTACTGTTTGTTAGATTGTAGTCCATAAAAATAAAACATTATATGAAAGAACAAAATTTATGATATCTTTACACAAAACTTTTCATCATAAGAACTAATAGAAGAACTTACATTAGAGAAAATTTTGAATAAAAAATAAAACAAGTTTTTTCACTTATTATAAATTTTTATTTTTTAATTCATATATATAAAAAAAATATTTCATTTTTTTATCAAAAGCGTTTGAAAGGAAGTTTACTGAGGAATTCTCTTAAAATTATATGAAATAGCATAAAAATTTTAAAATTAGAAATATTTGTGTTTTATATATAGGAAGATTAATTTAAAGTATATCAGGTAAGTATCTTCACAAATAATAATAAGAGAGAGAAGAAAAATCATCTTCTACAAAAATCATTATTTTTGGTTTTGGGAGAAATGTTTGTAGATTTTTTATTTTTTATTTTTTGGTTTTGAGAGAAATGCTTAGCCGAACACATGATATTTGTAAATTATAAGTTGAAGGAAAAATAAAAAAGGAAAAACATAGAAGCAATGCATGCAGATGATAATAAAGAACCTGGAAGTTGGTAGCAGGGAACCTAGGTGCAGAGGTGATGGCAGACACAAGGGCGGTATCGTCATTTCCACAGAGTTGGGCCTGACCTTGGACCACAACCTGTGGGGTGTACAGCGTGTCAAGCCCAAGGGCCTCAACATAGGCCTTCTGTCTAACGGTCCACTGGCTCGACCCAAAAGGGTCCTTCCAGCCCACGTAGTCCCAGTAGTCCACGTGGTAGGCCAGCAGCACCACCGGCACCGCCAGCTGGAAGTCGCCCCTCCCCAATCGCGAGAACACCAGGTCCGCCGCCGGCGACGTCGCGCATCCCTGCGACGTGAACATCTCCGCCAGCACCGGCCCCTTATCCACCGCCACCAACGCCTCCTCCAAACCCGCGCAGCCACCGTCGCCATGACGGCAACCGGCGGCGTGCTTGTGGCGGAAGCAGGACCAGAGACGCGGCGCCATTGGCGGTGAGTGGCGGCGGAAAGAACAGTGTTTAGAATGAGAATGAGGACGAGAATTGTGGGAGACTTGAAAAAGAAAGAGGGAAAGAATGGAGGGTGGAGAAAGAAAGGTGGCGAAAAAAATGGTTTTTAGTTTAAACGTCGTCGTGTGTTTTGTGGAATGTTTGTTGGGAAGTTTAAAATCTTATGTAGGACTTTGTTTAATTACAATAATTAATTTAATTTTTAAACTTGTAAAAAATTGAAATACAATAAAAAAAAATTATAAAAGTATAGATTTTGTAAGACTTTATTTGACTACATTTAAAATAAAATATTGGAAATAATCTAATTAAACTTTGTCTTCTTGAGATTGAAGTTTTTTTAATCCATATAAAATTGAATGCACTGTTTTTGCATGTAATGTTACGTGCATGGTTAGTGTGAAATGAAAGTAACAAATAGAAACACTTGTGTTAGCACAGTTAGTATCTCGAAGACAGTGCATGTAATGAAAAAGCTTCAAACCATAAAACAAGGTACAACAAAAGTCCAATAATTTTTTGCATTAAACTCTACTTTTGCTAACATCTGAACTCATTCTGCAGATCCTAGATCGTATTCAAGTTAAGGATCTCCATCTGTGTTCCTCCTTTACCTTCCACATTCCAAACTGTTTTTTCAGCATAAATCAATTGTTTCATTTTCAGTTTTTATCCCTTCCCACATATTTAACAGAGTTATGTAGGTTAAAACACCTTTGCTGACATTCACAAGCTTACTGTTATTAGTGAATGTCCGTTTCTAATATTGATTTTATAGATCCATGTAAATTTATACGTAATGTTAATTTTATAAATGAATTTAAATTCATATATAAAAGTTCATATATAACATTAATTTTATATATAAATTTTCATTCGTATATAATATTTGTAAATAAATTACGTTAATTTTTTTTTTATAAATGTAAGTGATACATGAGGATCATAATATAATAAAAGATGAGGAGGTAAAAGAGAAATTGAGGAAGAAAATTCATTTTAATGTTAAAGGTACGAGAGATAGATTTACCATCCATATCTTTAGATGATAATGGGTTAAATGCTGTTTTTACGAAACTAGAAATTAAAAATACTATTTGACATTGGAAACAATAAAAGTTCGGATTGTGACGGGTATAGTTTTGCACTTATAAAAAAATTTTGGGAAGTTGTGAAAAAGGAGATTATATAATTTGCACATCTTTTCAGCTTAATGGAAGTATCCCTGGAGATTGTATAGTATCTTTCATAATGCTCATTAAGTTGATAATTCAAGTGGTTTGAAGTATAACCAAATATGAATAGGATGGATGTACAACATAATCTCTAGAGCTTTGTTCAATAGTTTAAAACATATATTAGTTAAGATCATTAATAGAACTTAATCCATTGTAAGAAATTTCTCATTTACTTAATTATTGTTACATACATATATAAATTTTCACGTAAATTTAACATTATCCATAAATTATTATCGACTAATATGAATTGTATATAAGATACATTATTTATATAATTATATTTTTATATAAAGTATAAGTTATTACTTATCTATTTATATTTTATAAATAAAGTTTAATAATAATAATAATAATATTTATATTATTTATATAATATTATTATTTGCATCATTTTTATTAAAATTATTATTTTTATTTATTTTAATATTATTAATATTATTGTTGAAATTATTAATATTAATAATAATATTATTATTATTTATTTTAATGTTATTATTATGAATATTATCATTAATTCGATTTTATTTATTGTTCATAAAAAATATAACAATCATAAACTATTAATTGTTGTGTTATTTCATTAACTATGCTAAGAAAATTAAAGCAAACAAACATGTTTTTCTGGTGAAATACTTAAAATAGTTTACATTTCTTAATTCAATTGTCATGTAGATTATATACGATAAAAAGCTCTTTGTCACGTACGTTAAGCCAAAGTGTCCCGAATCTAAGTGGCATTATCCGACGTAGACAAATCACTTTACCTTCATTCAATTGCCAAATTCCACCGACAAATCCACGAATTACACAACACGTCTACAACATTATCTAAGATAAGCTAATGGAACTTTTTATTATCCATAATTATCACTAAAAATTTTATTTTGAACATCCCATATCAGGTACTGATCATAGGATTAAAATTATGAAGATATTTCGTTTAAATATACTAACATAATATAAAAGGTAAAAATGAGTTTTCAAGTAAGAATGAGTTAATTTGGACTCTAGATTATAAAACTAAAAATAAAAATTCTCCTTCCAACTAAATAAAACAACATTTACAAAAGTTTGAATCTTATAAGATCTTTACATTCAAAATTTAAGTTTTAAAAGTCATAAAACTCACAAAAATTAAATTAAAATCCTATAAAATAATACCTATTTTCATTGTTATTGTACATGTACCATGGTAATTATATATACATCATATGATAAAATAAAAGAGCTATTTTAATTTCATGGAATTTGGTGGCCACAAAGAAAAGAATCCAGAGACGTGGATGATCCATTAGTGTATTAATCGCCAATGAAACTGTTGATTTTATCAGAAAGCAAAGAATGAAGGGAGTGATTGTAAATATTGATTTTGAAAAAGTCTATAACTCAGTTAAGTAGGATTTTTTAGAATATATGATAAAGAGGTTAGGTTTTAGGTGTAGGTGGATTAAATGGATCAAAACTTGTCTTAAATCAGCTTCTGTTTCGGTATTGATGAATGGTAGTCCAACTAAGTAATTTAGACCATCAAGAAGACTTAGACAAGGTGACCCTCTTGCACCGTTCTTGTTGTTAATCGTGGCAGAGGGATTGGCAGGATTAATCAGGAAAGCTTCTATAAAAGGGGTATTGGAAGGGTTCTGTGTGGGAAATAAAGGAGTGGATGTCAAATTGCTGCAATTCGTAGATGACACTATATTCTTTTGCCAACCTAAATTCAATTGTATCCTAGTTATTAAAGCGATCCTTCGTAGCTGTGAGATTGTGTCTGGGTTGAAGGTGAACTTCCACAAGAGTAAAATAGGTGCATTAGGGGTTTCGAATACAGATTTGAGCATCTTTTCTAATTGTTTGAATAATGGTATAATGAGGCTGCCGTTCACTTATCTTGGCATTCAAATTAGTGGGAATCATAGAAAGGTGGAATTCTGGAATCCAATTATACTAAAAATACAATCAAGACATGCTATGTGGAATGGAAGACTATTATCTATGGCTACGAGAATTTGTTTGATTAAATCAGTTCTTAATGCACTGCCACTGTTCTATTTTTCGTTTTTAAGACCCCTAAGCAGGTGTGTAAAGCCATAAGGTCGATTTAAATTAATTTCCTATTGGGATGGGGATCTGAGGGGATGAAAATTCCTTGGGTAGCCTGGGACAAAGTGTGTTTACCCATTGAAAAGGATGGGTTGGGTGTGAAGGATATCTCTGTATTCAATGTTGATCTCATTACAAAGTGGAAGTGGAGATTGGGTACTAAGAATGCTAGTGGGTGGAGAGAATTAATTGATTGCAGATATGGTGATTGGAGGGATATGAAAACTTCCATGTTAGATATAAAAAGTTCAAATTGGTGGAAGGATTTAGGAATTGTTTGTGAGATTCAGAGAGGTCCCAACTGGTTAGCGAATTTATGGGAGTCAGATTAAATTAGGGAAAGATTAGTGGGTGGGTGTTGGGACACTAAAGGAGAAATTGTTGGATTAATTAGTTTGTGGACATACATAAATTAGTAATTTCTCTAGATTAACTTATTTGCCAAAATATTATGTAGCCATTATTGTTATTATTTATTTGGTTACATAAAATAATATTGTTTATATTATGTGAATATTTATTGGGTCAGCTGATAATAGGTGGGCTGAGCCCATTATTAATTAATAATATATAGAAGAGTCCCTACAACAGTCCAGGGTCAGTTTTTATTCTACCCTATTAAAGAATAAAGAAGAGAGTTCTCTGTATACGTTTCTGGGCCTTGGGAGCAATTTGTACACACTCTTCTCTCTTCATTCTTTGCAGAGACCATTAATCAGGAAAGGACAGAAACAACAAGATGATGAATCAAAGCTCTTCTTCTATTCCAGGTTCTAATCCTTTTATCTTATATATAATATAATGCACTCATATGCCATAATCAGACTAAATTGAAAACCCTAATTTGATTATTTCTTTCAGAAATTCCCTAGACTTTATAGGGTTTCTGATTGCAAAGATGGGATGGTTAATGAGTTTGGCTCGTGGAGTGGGCCTGGATCCACACAGGTTTTCATTTGGAAAATCCCATAGAGGAGAGAACTATTTAATTTGGAGAAAGTCTTGGAAATACAAATCCTGGAACTCATTACTAGTGCTCCTATAAAAAGTGATTTTCGACTGATCAATGGTGTTGGGTCGGGGAGAACACAAATGCTTATACAATTCAATTAACTTATTGGGCTTTGAAAGAGTTACCTATTGGTTTACAAAATAAATGCTTTAGACAAGTTTGGAGTCTTAAGGTACCAACATCTGCGAAGGTATTTGGATGGAGAATATTGTTAAATTGTTTACCATCTAGAGTCAATCTTGAGAGTAGAGGGGTGCGGATACAGTAAAGATAGAAAATACAGAGTTTTAATAGTACTTGTAATTTATATTGTAGCCACAATGTATTTTATATTTTAGGGTTTATGGTTATATTTTATACATGAAATTTATGTTTTAATGGTGTTACTGACGAAGGGTGAATCTAACTATTAAGTCATGGGTTGCTACTTGAGTACCTGCTAATGTCATTTGATATGTTTGTATGAGGTTTCATGTTTTGATAATGAGTAGTACGAGTCTGTACAGTATGTCTTGGACACTTTGTTTATAGTTGATTATATATTTTATTGAGCATTTATAATGTAGATGTATTTTGGTAATATTGTTGGATATTTTTCATGATTGAGAACTCGCCTTTGCGGGACGGATTATGATAAGATATCAATTTTTTGATTGTTGGATATTTTTAATGATTGAGAGCTCGCCTTCGCGGGACGAATTGTGATAAGATATCAATTTTGTATTGTTGGATATTTTGCATGATTGAGAGCTCGCCTTTGCGGGATGGATTGTGATAAGATATCAATTTTGTATTGTTGGATATTTTTCATGATTGGGAGCCCGCCTTTGCGGGACAGATTGTGAAGAAATATCAATTTTGTGAATATTGTTGGATGTCTTACATAATTTTAATCTCACTTTCATGAGACGAATTATGTTAAGTGCATTATTCTATTGTTGAACATTATTGTTCTTATTGTTGCATTAAGATTTATATTAATAATAAACTTATCCTTCGGTTTGTTTATTTTATTTTATTTTTTTAACATAATTCTTGATGAATGATTTATTATATTCTTAAGGTTTTCAGTATCCTCTCGATATTAGCTTTAAGGATATGATATTGTGGTTGAATGCTCAACAAAATATGTGGGTTAATTTGTTATTGTTGATACGTTCTATTCCAACTTTGCCTATGCAAAGTTTTTCTTGATAAAGCTGAATGGAACTAATTATGAGGATTGGGTGAGAAGTTTTCTAAATCCCTGTCCTTATAATAATTGTGAAATTGCACAAATTTCTTATGCTTCAGCTGTTGACATTCTTATGTATGTTCAAGTTTGCACACGTCTTAATATTGCTTTTGTTGTTAATGTGCTTGGACGATACTTGATCATATTCCCACAGAGTTTATGGTTGCAGATCCCTTAACTAAAGGATTGACTATTAAAGTCTTTGTTGAGCATGTAACCCGTATGGGTATAATGAGGTCTTTTGATATATTGGTTTAGTGGGAGTTTTTTTTATGTACATATACTTCTCATTTGGACCTCATTTATGGTATTGTCGTATTATTGAAATGATTGACAATAATCATTTACTGTTGTGACGAAAACTATTTTATATTGTCATATTTTGTTTATTTTGATTTGTACAATTTATGTTATGACATAATTTTGAGACATTTTGGACCCAGTCTCAAATTGTTATTGTGGTGAGATTGTTTTAATCTCATATAGCATCCTGGACGGATGATTGAGACATATAATTGTCTACTTTGTATTGCCATATTTTGTTTATTCTGATTTGCGCAATTAATGTTATAGCATAATTTTGAGACATTTTGGATCCAGTCCCAAATTGTTATTGTGGTGAGATTGTTTTAATCTCATATAGCATCTTGGGCGGATGATTGAGACATATAATTGTCTATTTTGTATTGCCATATTTTGTTTATTCTGATTTGCGCAATTAATGTTATGGCATAACTTTGAGTCATTTTGGACCCAGTCTCAAATGTTATTGTGGTGAGATTGTTTTAATCTCATATAGCATCTTGGGTGGATGATTAAGACATATAATTGTTTATTTTGTATTATCATATTTTGTTTATTCTAATTTACGGAATTAATGTTATGGCATAATTTTAAGACATTTTGGACCCAGTCTCAAATGTTATTGTGGTGAGATTGTTTTAATCTCATATAGCATCTTGGGCGGATGATTGAGACATAATTGTCTATTTTGTATTGTCATATTTTGTTTATTATGATTTACGCAATTGATGTTATGGCATAACTTTGAGACATTTTGGACCTAGTCTCAAATTATTATAATGGTGAGATTGTTTTAATCTCATATAACATCTTGGGCGGATGATTGTGACATAATTGTATATTTCACATTTATATAAATGTCACTTAAATGTAGGTGTTTCATTTTTATATGATATCATCACTCCTTCGAGTGTGATTTTCTGTAGTGATAAGATGCTTACATATTTCATTTTGAATCTTTTGGTTATGAATGTTGTAATATTTTGGCATCTTATTGTGGTCACATGTTGTGAGTTGTTTTAGATTATTTTTCAATATTGTGATCTAATTTATGTTGTCCAAGTGGAAAATTGGTGGATTAATTATTTTGTGGACATACATAAATTAGTAATTTCTCTAGATTAACTTATTTGTCAAAATATTATGTAGCCATTATTGTTATTATTTATTTGATTGTTATTATTTATTTGGTTACATAAAATAATATTGTTTATATTATGTGAATATTTATTGGGTCAGCTGATAATAGGTGGGTTGAGCCCATTATTAATTAATAATATA